>AACY020561240.1_pt1 | contig 91372 bp, 77 predicted proteins | sample 267378 | NCBI WGS metagenome assembly AACY02 (sample SAMN02954345, study PRJNA13694) | marine metagenome | biome: aquatic; feature: ocean; material: water; isolation source: isolated as part of a large dataset composed predominantly from surface... | reverse complement strand
GATTAACGGGTGTGCGTGACGTAACCGATCACCAACACGGTGAGCATTCTTACGCTTAATCTTTTGAGTTGAGCTAAATGAAAAACGCGACCTTGAGTCGCGTTTTTTATATTTGGCTTTGATGCTACAACTGAGTTTTTAGGTTATCTGCTAAAAACTTATCCAGCGCCTTAAAGGTGGTTAATCTGTGGTCATTGTTACTCAAATAATGGTCACCATTTTCAAGCTCAATATATTCGACGTTTTTCTTACGAGATTTTAGCTCGTCAAACATTTCGCGGCTGTGTTGTACCTTGACCACTCGGTCCTTATCGCCATGCAGTAGTAATACTGGGATGGTGATCTTATCGGCTTTGCTGATGGGCGAGCGTTCATAGAGGACGTTAAAGTCATCGCCAATTTGTTCTTTGACGACTTCATAATTGGTAAAACGGCGACTGGATTTTACCAGGTAAGCCACGTCTGTCACCCCAGCAACACTGACTGCGCAGCGATACAGTTCGGGTGTCATTGCGGCGCCCATCAGTGCTGCATAACCACCATAACTCGCGCCGACAATACAGATACGTTGCGGATCGCTAATCCCTTGATTGATTAGGTAACGCGTGCCATCTTCCACATCGTTTTGCATTTCGAGCCCCCAGCTTTTTAGGCCGGCTTTCATAAACTCATAGCCATAGCCTGCTGAACCCCGAAAGTTCATTCTGAATACTGCGTAGCCACGGTTGGCAAAAAACTGTGCCCAATAATCGAAGTCATTACTGTCGTAACTAATGGGGCCGCCGTGGGGGAAGATAATGGTTGGCAGTTGCTTGGATTCGAGGCCCTTTGGCACTGTCAGGTAAGCATCGATTTTGAGTTTATCCCGCGCTTCGTAGCTTAAGTATTGCGTGTCGGCGAGTTGCTCGCTGCTGAGCTTGCTATATCTCTCAGCAATCGGAAACAGCGCCTTCTCATCCCTATCGCCAAAGTAATAGGTGCCGGGCTGAGTCGAGCTGGTGGAGTAGACGATATAGCGGCGTTCATTGGCGCTAAATTGGGTGATGTAGTTGTGAGCATTGGGTAATACCGCTTTCAGCCCATTTTGTAGGCCCGCATATTCAGGATCCCAAAAAGTATACTCTTCGCCATCACCCTCACTGATCCCAATAACTTTTTTCTTTAATTCTGAATAGATGAGATCGCCTTCGACATCGGTATTTTCGTTGGCGTACACCAGCTCCTTGGTGAGCTTAGGATCGGTTAAATTCACCTTAAAGATAGCTTCAAATCCTTGGTGATAGGCGCGTACGTACAGAATATTCGGGTCGGCATCAAACCCCAGTGGCCAGACACTCTCTTCAGAGAAAGCTTTAAAGCTCCAAAGCAAGCGAGACTCTGCTTTTTGTTCGGGCTGTTCGTAGATTCGGTACTCAGTATCATCGTTATAGATGGAAATTCGGACCTTGTGCTGCCTGTCGGTAACCCAGCCGATGATATTACGCTTAGCATTTTGAATGTAGGAGGACTTTCCCTGTGACAGATTGACTTTGAGTACGCTGTCTTCCCCTACATTTTGGCCCATGCCATCAAGGGATAGCAGAATATGTTCCGAGTCATCTGGCATCAGATCGATAACTTGCCCTTGATGTTGGGGGATCCAACTGAGTCGATCGATAACACTAGGAGCAAGTACACTCGAAGTCTTTCGAGTGGTTAAATCGTACTTAACTAGGCGGGTTTCGGTTGTTGGTGTTCCATAACGATTTGCTGGAAACTGAGCTTTTATTAACAATGTAGTATTGTTTGCCCACCTTAACGACAGCATTACAAATTTTTGGTTATCAGTATGAACTGCAACGTCTTTTTCACCCGTTTCTAAATCGAGAATGCTGACAACGGTTCCCTTGAGTTTAGGTTGTTCGACACGAACAATGGAGGCAATTTTTTTACCATCGGGTGACAATTGCACAGAGCTGACATCGGGAATACTAGCAAAAGCCTCGACGGGAAGTTGTGGTACCGTTTGGGCAAGCAGTGGCAGGCTTAGCCACAGGAGCAGTAGAGGTAAAATCCTTTTCATTTTATATCACATTTATATTACAAAAGTTGTGCGTATAATAATCGGTCAAACCTAAGTAAGCTACTGTCTTTACTGAGTTAACTAACAATAAATGTCTTACTAAAGCGATAATGTGCTGCAAGGGTCAGGCTACGCGTTAACATAAAGGCTGTTATGGCCGCCCACAGAGCATGGTTAGCCTGCTCAGAAGGCAATAGCGATTGTAGTAAATACCATGTCGGAAAGAAGGCGCCAAATGTCGCAATAATCATGCTATTACGCATCACTTTACCCTGCGCCGCACCGATATAAACACCATCGAATAGGTAAGAGCTAAAAGACCAAAGCGGTAGCAATACCAACCAAATCAGATAAGTCTGTGCTGTGGTTCTGACCTTATCAATACTGGTCAACAGTTCGATAATATGGCTTCCCCAAAGGCTAAAGATCAGTGTAAACCCAACTGCTGTGATGGCAGACCAACACCAAGCCAGCACCACGGCTTCATGCAATTGCTGCGCACGCTTTTGACCATAGGCTTTGCCCACTTCGGCCTCGGCATAATAGGCGATGCCATCGAGGGCGTAGGAGATTAATAGCAGTAAATTCAATAACACTGCATTGGCTGCGACGGTATTGTCCCCAAGGCCTGCACCGTGAAAGGTCATAAAGGCGAAGGCAGCTTGCAGGCATAGACTGCGGATAAAAATATCGCTATTGAGTTTGAGCAGTTTGCCGTAACCGGCAAACGTCAGATGGACACGCAATTGGTCAAATTTAAATTGAGACGACAGCTTAAGCTGTTGTAATACCATGTAGAGCGCAACGCTAAAGGCGGTGATGTCGGCACATACTGAAGCGAGTGCTGCGCCTTTTACGCCCCAGCCGAATCCCATTACAAACAGTACATCGAGTATAATATTGGCTAAATTGGCGAGGATAAGCTGCCACATCGCCGCCTTGGGTTGTTGCCGGCCAAGGAGCCAGCCGAGCATAACTAAATTGAGTAGGGCGAATGGCGTCGACCAAACGCGGACTTGAAAATATTCTCGGCAATAACGCTCCACTTCCATACTCGCCTCGGAGAGGCCGAGCGCTAAATTCAATATCGGGAGCTGCAATAGGATCACCGCGATACCCAGTCCAGTCGCCAGCATCGCGCCTTGAACCAGCAATTTTAATTGGCTCGCGGTATCGTTTGCGCCATAGGCCTGTGCGACTAAGCCTGTGGTCGCCATTCGTAAAAAGCCTAATAACCAAATGATTAATGTGATAATCGTTGACCCGAGTGCGACGCCCCCTAAATAATAGGCGTCACTCAAATGCCCTATCACAGCGGTATCCACTAATCCCAATAACGGAACCGTGATATTGGAGAGGATCATCGGCAGTGCAAGCGCGAACAGTTGGCGATTTTTAGCGCCATTAAACAGCAGCGCGAGTGCGGTAGATTTTGCAGTAGTCATTGATATTGGAGGTATTCACATTATGGTTAAACGTGCGTTATTGGCACTCTTCGGGTTGATGACTTTTTCGGCCAATGCCGTGGTCATTCTACAGTATCACCATGTGTCAGAAACCACGCCGGCGGCGACGAGCGTCACGCCTGCACAATTTCGTGAGCAAATGCAGTTCTTGGCGAATGATGGCTTTAAGGTGATTCCGTTATCGCAGGTGGTCGAAGCGATAAAGCAAAAACAAGATTTACCCGCCAAAAACGGTGGCGATTACTTTCGATGATGGTTATCGCAGCATTGCGACCACAGCGCATCCCATCCTAAAGGAATTTGGTTTTCCCTACACCTTATTTGTGGCAATTGAGCCTATTAAACAAAAGTTTACCGAGATGATGACTTGGGAGCAGCTCATCACGCTCTCCAAGGAAGGGGCCGATATTGCTAACCACAGCTGGGCCCATGAGCATCTGATCCGCAGGCTGGACAATGAATCTCAAAGCCAATGGTTGGCGCGAATTAAGGCCAATATTCAGGACACCGAAAATGCGATTCGCGAGGCGACTGGGCAGAATTTTAAAATGCTGGCCTATCCCTATGGTGAATACAATCAAGCGTTGCAGGATATGTTAACCGAAAACGGCTTTGTTGCCTTTGGCCAACAGTCAGGGGCGGCAGGCCCTTATTCGCCACTCACGGCGCTGCCGCGCTTCCCTGTGGCGGGGCAATATGCGGATTTAAAGAGCCTAAAAGCCAAGTTATACAGTCTCAATATGCCAGTGCTTGAGCAAACACCTAGCGATCCTGAGCTTAAGGGCGGAAATTGGCGCCCCGAGCTTAAGGTGAAGCTCGATATGAGCGATATTTCGGCTAAGCAAGTGATGTGTTATATCCAAGGGCAAGGCGCAAAAACACCTACTTGGTTAAGTGAAAACGAGTTTAGCATTCAAGCCGATTTAGCCTTGCCAGCGGGTCGCTCGCGCTACAACTGTACGGCACCAAGTAAGACGCGCAATGGTTTTTACTGGTTTTCTCAGCCTTGGGTGAGACCGAAAGACGACGGTTCTTGGGTCAAAGAATAGTCTCATCTGCGATGGCTATTTAGGTTTATAGCTGTTGACGATTTTATCGAAGTCGCTGATTAAGGCCTCGTTTAGAATCTGAGGCGCTTTACCTAAGGTGACTCCGGGTTTAAACACTGCTACCCGCGTGCCTTGAGGGGAAACCAGCACATAGCCCGCACTATGATCGACCTGATAATTTTCTCCTTCACCTACCATAGCGTAGGTGAGTCCTAGGCTGCGGGTGAGGGGGAAGATTTGGGTTTGCTCACCCGTCACCGCCTTAAACTCAGGATTAAAGAAATTCACGTAAGTGAGGAGTTTATCTGGGGTGTCCCGCTTCGGATCTACGGATAAAAACACGATTTGAATGGGCGCAATTTTTTTCAGCTCAGGATAGGCGGCGGCGAGTTTGTTTAAGGTAGTTGGGCAGATATCGGGGCAGTAAGTAAAACCAATAAAAAATAGGCTCCATTGGTCTTTCAAATTCGCATTGGTAAAGGGTTGTTGCTGTTGATCGATAAGCTCAAAGGGCGCTAGCTCGAAGGCCTCTGGAAACAAAAAACCACTCTCTAACTCAACGGGCTTAGGTGGATTGAACTTCACTGCAAATAGCCCTCCCAATCCTATTAATAGAATCGCTATCACTAAGATTTTGTTGGAGATTCTTTGTTGCATATTTTGTCCTCAGGCCATGCCCGTCCTATGCCCATCGAGCGTTGCACATTACGCCCAAAGATAGTGGTCGAGCAGTAATGCCATAAATAACAACATTAAATGATAAATCGAGAAGCGAAACACTTGCATCGCCAGTCCTTCACGATCCTGATACTTTAACTGCCACGCTTTATAGATAAATCCAGTGCTGAGCAAGCTTGAGCACACAAAGTAGAGCGGTCCACTCATCCCGACTAATACGGGCAATAGACAAGCAATCGCCAGCAAAATCGTATAGAGCAAGATACAGGTTTTAGTAAATTCTACCCCATGGGTCACGGGCAGCATGGGAATATCCACTTTGGCATATTCTGCGCGTCTGTGAATCGCCAGCGCCCAAAAATGCGGCGGCGTCCACAGGAATATGATGATCACTAGCAATAGTGCATGACCATGGAATTGATTCGTCACCGCCGTCCAACCCAAGAGAGGCGGCATCGCGCCCGCCAAACCACCAATCACAATATTTTGCGGGGTGGCCCGTTTTAAATAGGTGGTATAAACCAAGGCGTAACCAATCAAGCTGGCAAAGGTGAGCCAAGCGGTGAGCGGGTTAGTGAATACATAGAGGATTACAAAACCTAAACTGCCTAAGAGTGCCGCAAACAGCAGTGCTCTCGTCGCCGAGACCCGTCCTTTGGGGAGTGGGCGATTGTAAGTGCGTGCCATCATGCCGTCGATTCGCCTATCTATCAGGTGGTTTAAGGCTGCGGCAGACCCCGCCATCATGGCGATACCTAAAAGTCCTGCGACCAAAGGTTGTACGGGTAATATCGTTGGCATGGCCAAGCACATGCCGACTAAGACGGTGAGTAGCATTAAAGCCACCACCTTAGGTTTGGTCATCTCGAAATAGGCACGCCAAGCCACATTAACACTAGGGTGACTAATGATTGAGAGCGGTTTTGCCATGGTTAAACCCTCGATGTTGAAGATGGCTTATGCCAAAGAAAATAGTTAATTGCGACTAGGGCGAGTAGCAATAATGCCGCGCCGCCATTGTGGGAAACGGCAATCCCCAGTGGTAAATGCATCACCACGTTTGAAATCCCCAAACTGACTTGCAGTATCACTAAGGCGACCAACAACAGGCTTAGAGCCTTGAGCTGAGTGCCGAAAAATAATAGATAGGCGAGCCACAACAATAGGCTGGCGGTAATGATGGCACCGACGCGGTGGGCGATATGAATGGTCATGCGGGCATGGTAATCCAATACGCCAAATTCAAAGCTTGGGTGTTGCCCTTGGAAAGGGGAAAACGCATCGGCAATAGCGAGGTTGTCCATCCAATTACCTTCACAAATCGGTAAAGCTGTGCAGGCGAGGGCCGCATAGTTGGAGGAGGTCCAAGCGCCGAGCATGATTTGGCCGATAAGCACCAGCAGACTCAACAGCGCCAGTTTCGGCAAGTGTTTACTCTGGCCAATGAATTTAAGGCTCGTGCCAATCCGCGAACCATGGGAGCCATTAAATACTGCGCCCGCAACACGCTGACTGTGAATATCAGCGGTTTCGAAAATTCGCTTGGGTCGTGTTCGCAGATACAGCAATAGCAAGAGCGAGAGTAAACTAAAGCCGCCAATTAAATGGGACATCACGACAATCGGCATTAGTTTCATCGTCACAGTCCACATCCCCAACGCTGCCTGAAATATGATGAGTAACACTATGGCCAAAGGCAGTTTTTTGGGAGCTTGGGATGTTTTTAGGCAGAGAATAAAAACCAGTAAGACGAGGATGCCCAAGGCGCCCGCAATATACCTGTGGATCATCTCGAGCCAAGCTTTTTCGGGATGGATATCGTGGTCGGGAAATAGGGTTTGGGCATGGGAGATCTCATGGTCGTGGGTGGGCACTTTGATATGGCCGTAGCAACCGGGCCAATCTGGGCAGCCAAGTCCTGCGTCCGAGAGCCGAGTGTAAGCCCCCATTAAAATTACTAACAGGGTAAAGACTATGGTGACGCGGAGGAGCCAAGTCAGTTGCATTAGTCTACCCTCGATAGTTTCAATAACTTACGGAGATCCGCGACCAAGGCCTTACCCTGAGCTAAATGTGCCGCCTTGCCTTGCACTTGGGGGTAACGCAGCACGAGTGCGCCGAGTGGATCGACAATAATCAGCTGTTGTTGGTCAAGCCATTGGCTGAGGCTTTGGCTGGCGGGCTGAGTGTTGAAGTTAAAGCTGCTTAATGCGTTTAAGTCACTGTCTGGATTCACAAGAATAAGCGGTTCGACACGAGCCTGATCTGGCCCTAAGGCGGTATGGCTCTGACGCAGGATATACAAGCGCTCGCGGCAAGCTTCATCGCACTTTGCGGGCAATAAATATAGTAGTTGCCATTCCTTAGGCTGAGGATTGTTAAGGCCAAGACTGGTATAGCTGGTTTCTGGGCTGATGAGCTCACCGTGGTTGGTGGAGCCGCCTTGATACCAATGCATGCTCAGCACTAACTTAGCGATGACCACAGGCGCGATAAAGGTCAGTAGCAATAACCCCAATGCGCGGTATTTGGCTGTTTGTTGGGAGTCCATATTTGCTCCTCTTATTGTCCCTAATGCTTTGTTTTATTTTTTTTATTAACATCTTGCTGGTATCTGTTACTCGGTCTTAGTCGCTTCCTTATCGGCTTGATGCCGTTGTCGTGATTTTTTGAGGTATTTCATTGCTTGCCAACCCATCAGCCCCGCAAACACTGTTGCCATGGCAAACCATTGCAATGCATAACCCCAATGTTTTTGGGCCGAGAGGGGGAAAGGCTGCCAAGGGTGAGGCAAGGTTTGCGCTGGTTGTAATTGGGGTAAGACATCGGGTTGTAACACCGCGGGTAGGATGGGATGTCCTAACATTTGTGCCATCTCGGGTAGATTGAGATTTTGAAACCGAATCCGTTCGCCTTGTTCCGTGGTGAAGGGTTCTGCCAGTAAGTGATGGCTCAAGGGATTAATCTGTTTTTGATAGAGGCGGCCTGTAAGAACCAGTTCACCGACTATGGGGCTGACTTCGGGCAAGGCATCTCGGTGGGATTTAGCGGCAATAAAGCCAAGTTCGAGTAACAGCCAAGGTTGAACAGGATTATCTGTCTGATTTGCTGACGTTATTTGCAGTAGCTGAAAGGCGAGATAGCCCACTTGCCCTTGATAGACCTGATTGTCGAGTAACCAGATTTGTGGATTGGCGGGGCTGGCTTGAACCTCAAGGCGATAACCAGTAACGCCACCTTTGGTCAATTCAGCTATGAGCTGTTCAGGATTGAGTGCGGCAGCGGATTGTCTGGCCTCCATTTGTGCGAGTAGTTCGGTTTTTTCAGCGGCCCTGTCCATTTGCCACAAACCCAGCTTGACCAAAATAGTAAATACCACCACAGTCAATATCAGCAGTAACAACATTCCCCTATGCAGCCAAATATATCTGGGCAGCCCAATTAATTTGGTCAGCAAAACATAAGGATAGCGTATGAACATCCCGTTCATTTTTAAGTGTGTTTTAGTACTACTGTTACTGTTTATCATTTTTAACCTAGGCAGAGCCTTAATCATTATGGTTAAAGGTGACGATCAAACCGCTGATCACCCTGTGCCTATGAGCCGCTATTTGGGCCGTAGGGTGATGTTTTCTGTACTGGTTATCCTGCTTTTGCTGGTGGCTTTGGGGACTGGACTGCTTGGTCTCAATCCCACGCCTTAAGCTTTCAACTTATTGTTTTAATGAATCTTTAAAGCACATAAACAAAGATAAACAGGCAGAGCCAGACTACGTCGACAAAGTGCCAGTACCAACTGCCCGCTTGGAAGGCAAAATGCTTATCCGCACTAAAGTGGCCCTTTAACACTCTGAAAAACAAGACTAATAGAAAGATGGTACCCAAGGTGACATGCATGCCATGGAAGCCCGTCAACAGGAAAAAGGTATTGCCATACACGCCCGAGGTGAGCGTTAGCCCCATCTCATGGTAGGCATGGCTATATTCCTCGGCCTGCAAAGCAAGGAAGCAAATTCCGAGCAAAATCGTGAGTCCCAGCCAGAGGGTAATGGCCGAACGCTTACCCTTTTCTAAGCTGATATGGGCAAAATGCAGCGTGACTGAGGAAGTCAGCAGCACAATCGTGTTGATTAGCGGCAGTCCATTCCATGGCATGGCTTCGGTTTTGGTGCCATCTGGTGTGGTGACGAGTGGCCAAACGGCCTCGAAGTGTGGCCACAGGACTTCGTGAGTCATGGCATTGTTGGACGCGCCGCCGAGCCAGGGCACTGCGATCATGCGGGCGTAAAATAAGGCGCCGAAGAAGGCGGCAAAGAACATCACCTCGGAGAAAATAAACCAGCTCATGCCTTGGCGAAACGATCTATCCATCTGATGGGAATAGAGGCCCGTCATCGATTCTTTGATCACGGTTCTAAACCAGCCTACTAGCATAAACAGGATGACGGCGATGCCTGCCAGTAAAATATAGCCGCCACCTGAAGCGCCAGATTTGAGTTGATGTACAAAATGTCCTGCCCCAAAGGCGATTAAAAACAAGCCGATAGCACCAACAATCGGCCAAGCACTCTGGGCGGGGACGTAGTAAGTCTCATGTTTAGTGGTCATTTTGCAGCTCCTTGCTCTATGGCAGACGCTAACTGCTTGTCGGTAATGTCGTAGAGGGTGTAAGAGAGGGTTAAGGTGTGGATCGACTCGGGTAATTGAGGATCCACGAAGAAGATCAACGGCAGCTCGGCGCGACTCGCGGCGGCTAAGTGTTGTTGGTTAAAACAAAAACATTCGGTTTTATTGAAATAAGCTGCGCCTTGGCCGGGCGAAATTGAAGGAATCGCCTGGCCCACAATTGCTCTATTCGAGACATTTTGCGCCAGAAATGCTGTGTGGATGAGTTCTCCCGGATGCACTTCGAGCCGTTTCGTTTGTGGCTCAAATTTCCACGGCATCCCCGTCTGCACCTGCGAGATAAACTCCACCGTTACCACCCGGTTCTTATCTACAGTAATCGCTTGATAACTGCTGGCAGTATTAGAGGTTTTGCCATTAATGCCCAGTTTTTCGCACAGCACATCGTAGAGCGGCACTAAGGCGAACCCAAAGCCAAACATCGCAAGGCAGCCCAGCACCAGCAGGCTGATGAGCTTACGGTTGGACTTGATGTTGGGCTGATGGGGTTGGCCTTGCATGTTATTTCACCTCGGGTGGCGTGGTGAAAGAGTGATAGGGCGCGGGGCTGGGTAGGGTCCACTCTAAGCCTTCGCTGCCTTCCCAAGGTTTGGCGGGCGCCTTTTCACCGCCCCGAATACACTTAATCACCAGCACGAGGAAGATCAGCTGTGATAGGCCAAAGGCAAAACCCCCAATCGACACGATTTGATTTACATCGGCAAATTGAATCGAGTAATCGGGAATACGCCTTGGCATACCCGCAAGACCTAAGAAATGCATCGGGAAAAATAACACGTTGACCGAAATCACCGAACACCAAAAATGCCACTGGCCGAGCTTTTCGCTGTACATATGGCCGGTCCATTTTGGCAGCCAATAATAGGCCGCTGCCATGATGGAGAAAATCGCACCAGTGACCAACACGTAGTGGAAGTGAGCCACCACAAAGTAAGTATCGTGGTATTGGAAGTCGGCTGGCGTGATGGCGAGCATCAGGCCAGAGAAGCCGCCAATAGTGAACAGAATAATAAAGGCCACCGCGAACAACATTGGGGTTTCAAAACTCAGTGAGCCGCGCCACATGGTCGCTACCCAGTTAAACACTTTTACTCCAGTCGGCACGGCAATCAGCATAGTGCAGTACATAAAAAATAACTCTGCAAACACTGGCATACCGGTGGTGAACATATGGTGCGCCCACACGAGGAAGGACAGAATCGCAATACTCGCCGTGGCATACACCATGGATGCATAGCCGAATAATGGTTTACGGCTGAAAGCCGGGACTATGGCAGAGATAATGCCGAATGATGGCAAAATCATGATGTAGACTTCGGGGTGACCGAAGAACCAGAAGATATGCTGGAACATCACAGGATCGCCGCCGCCTGCCGCCTCGAAGAAGCTTGTGCCAAAAAACTTATCGGTTAACACCATAGTGACGGCGCCAGCGAGTACGGGCATAACGGCGATCAGCAAGAAGGCGGTAATCAGCCAGGTCCAGACGAACAGCGGTAACTTCATCCACGTCATGCCGGGAGCGCGCAGGTTGACTATGGTTACGATCACGTTGATGGCACCCATGATCGAACTTATCCCCATGATATGGATCGAGAATACAAATAATGCTGTGCTGTCAGGGCTATAAGTGGTCGAGAGTGGTGCGTAGAAGGTCCAACCAAAGTTAGGGCCGCCGCCTTCCATAAACAATGAACTCAACAATATTGCAAAGGCGAAGGGCAGGATCCAAAAACTCCAGTTGTTCATACGTGGAAGCGCCATATCCGGCGCACCAATCATCATCGGGATTAACCAGTTAGCTAGTCCGGTAAAGGCTGGCATCACAGCGCCGAATACCATGATTAACCCATGTACTGTAGTCATCTGGTTGAAGAAGTTAGGCTCAACGAGTTGTAATCCGGGCTGAAAGAGTTCGGCGCGGATCACCATGGCCATCGCACCACCGGTTAAAAACATTATGAAACTAAACCATAGGTACAGGGTGCCAATGTCCTTGTGGTTGGTGGTGAGTAACCAGCGCATGATGCCTTTAGGTGCACCGTGATGGTGTTCATCATGGGCGGCAATTTGATCTTGAGTCAGTGTGCTCATCTTAATCCCCTACTGTCCATGGCGAGCAATATCAGCGGGTTGCACTGTATCGCCAGTATTGTTGCCCCACGCATTGCGCTCATAGGTAATGATGGCGGCAAGCTGTTGTAGCGTGAGTTGGTTGCCAAATGCCTGCATCGCCGTGCCCGGTTTACCGTGCATCACTATATCGATGTGATTGGCGACTGGGCCTGTTGCAATAACGCTACCAGCAAGGGCGGGGAAGGCGGGAGGCATACCTGCACCCGTTAGCTGGTGGCAGGCGGCGCAAACTGTGGCATAGGTCTGTTCTCCTTCGGCCATCAGTTCATCATGGCTGAGCGTGGGAAGACTCGCGGGATCGACACTGGCGATGGGCTCTGTCGCTGCTTTGGGCGCATCGGTGGTTGAGGGGGGCTGAGTCGTTGCTACTGGTTCGCTATTGGTGCCACCGGATTTATGGGCATCAACGTCTTTGGCTTGCACCGCATCCCCCGTGTTATTGCCCCACGCATTACGCTCATAGGTAATCACTGCGGCAATTTCTTGGGGCGATAATTGTTTACTGAAGGCTTGCATGGCCGTACCCGTTTTACCATTGAGCACGATTTCAAGATGACCGCTCAGCGGCCCAGTAGCTATGGGGCTGCCTTTGAGATGAGGGAATACGCCTTTGAGACCTTCGCCATTAGGTTGATGGCAGGCTGCGCAGTGACCAAGGTAAACTTGCTCACCCTGAGTCATCAGCTCTTCTTTACTCAGTGTTTGCGATAAGGCGGCTTGTGCGGCTTGTGCTGCGGCATTGGCAGCTTGTTTTTGTTCTGCAACCCAAGCATCGAACTCGGCTTCGGGCAGTGCCTGAACCACTATCGGCATAAATCCATGATCTTTGCCGCAAAGTTCGGCACATTGACCACGGTAAATGCCGGGTTTATCGATACGGGTCCACGCCTCGTTGATAAACCCTGGGTTAGCATCTTTTTTCAATGCAAAATCTGGTACCCACCATGAATGGATAACATCTTCAGAAGTCATCAGAAAGCGGATTTTTCTATTTACAGGCAGGACAAGGGGCTTATCGACCTCGAGTAAGTAGTGCTCTCCCTTGGCCTCACTACCTTCGATTTGAGGTCTTGGTGTGGCGAGAATACTGTAAAACTCAATATCTTGATCGAAATAGCTGTAATGCCACTTCCATTGCGATCCTGTGACTTTTACCGTGAGATCGGCATTGCTGGGGTCTTCCATGGCAATCAGAGTTTTAGTTGCCGGAATCGCCATTAAGATCAGAATGATAAAGGGAATTATCGTCCAAGCGATTTCAACTTTTGTACTCTCATGGAAGTGTGACGCGACCGCGCCCTTGGATTTTCTGTGGTTGATCATGGCATAAATCATAACGCCAAAAACCACTAAGCCTATCGCGCAGCAGATATACAGAATCGTCATGTGCAGGTGGTATACCTTGCCACTGATTTCTGTTACGCCAAGCGTCATATTGAACCGCATGTCTGCTGCGGCCAACGGTGGGGCGAATAGCACCACGAGTAAACAATACAACCATTGCTTCACAAGACTTCTCCTCTGCTAATTGCAAATAGCAACTACAAAGAAGAGCAACACAGTAAGTCTCAACTCTATGCAAACTCTTCAGTTCCCAAAAAAGTGTTTCTGACTTCAACGTGCGTTGGCGGCTTACTTATGATCAAGTATTGTTACTGCTGTTATTAGCCACACTGGCACATACTGCTGAATAAACCCATTATTCTCAATTTTTGTGGGCGAGCGATATTCGAAAATAACGCGATATTTCTGCCTAAACAGGCGATATATCATGTGCGCCTAAATCAAACATACTTGCTGTTTAAAAATTGATCAAGATCACTTCTTTTTCTAATTGTCTGAAAAATTGCCAAAAAAAAGCCTCACATTCACAGGTGAGGCGGCTTTCAAGGCTAAATACGGTGTGAAAAATTTTTAATGAACAGAGCTGAAAAATGCGGGTTGAGTAAATTTAGCCGATTGTGTGAGATTGGCATCTGAAGGCAAGTCAATTGTTGTACCTTCGAGCACGATTCCCATTGCACGTGCGCTCTTTGCTACAATTTGTAGGCGACGATTATCGCGAGTATCTAGGGCGTTAATCCAAGTAATCACTGCGCTAGATGTGCCACTGGTTAAGGCTTTTTCCATCGCCCAAAGGGTTTCGACCTCATCTTTTGCGTGAACCAATAGTACGCGATCCATACGCACACCTGCGTTTGCTAATAGCTGCTTGTAGCCAATACTAGGTGGGTTGATGAGCACTATCCATCTTCCCTGTTGGCTCAGTTGGGCAAGTTGTTTGCTCAGCTGTGTCAGCTCTTGGCGCCCTTGGCTCTGAGTTGGCATAGTGACTATTGATGTATGCTGCCAGTCGGTCTCTGTATCTCGAACCGTATCGAGCCATAAACCGGGGTGACGCGGGGCATTACCTAATAGTTTGTTCATAGCCAATCTCCATTGCGGATCACCCCTACGGCGAGCCCTTCAATTGTTAGACTTTGGAAACTCAAATCGACTTTAATCGGTGAATAGTCTTCATTCTCGGCATGTAGGTAGACTAAATTACCTTTTTTTTCAAAGCGTTTTACGGTTACATCATCATCAACGCGAGCAACAACAACTTGTCCATTGCGTGCTTGTTGTACTTTATGAACGGCAAGCAGGTCACCCTCAAGGATGCCGATATTCTTCATACTGTCGCCTTTTACGCGCAGCAGGAAATCGGCAGCAGGGTGGAACATGCTGGGGTCGACTTGGTAATACTGTTCGACATGCTCTTGGGCGAGAATAGGTTCACCCGCTGCCACTTGGCCGATAAGTGGCAAGCCTGTTTCGCGGTTATCTTCTTCCTCTACAGGGAGACGGATCCCGCGGGAAGTACCAGGCATGATCTCGATGCAGCCTTTTTTCGCCAATGCCTTAAGGTGTTCTTCTGCGGCATTTGCACTTTTAAACCCCAAACGGGTGGCAATTTCGGCCCGAGTGGGTGGCATGCCAGTCTCGGCAATATTACGTTTAATCAGCTCTAAAATTTCGGCTTGGCGTGGCGTCAACGGTCTCATGGTCTTTCCTGTTTTTCTATACAGTTACTGTTAGTATATACAGTATTATTGGTAGTGCAAGTATTAACCACTTTTAACTTGGTCAGCTAGATCTGCAAATAACCGTAATCGTCATCTATGGGGTGAATGCCATTTGCACGGTATCAATAAATGGTGTCGCCTAAAGTGCGTTACTAAGTCATTAAAATCAGCAGCTGAATCCTGCATCTTTAGGTTGTTTGGGTATATTCTCTAGAATCTGGTATTCTATGGGGCTAATGAACGTACTTACATTGCATAAGAATAATGCCTAAACAAGACTCTCTTTGGTTGAAATCATTACGTTGGATCCAAAAGCACTTAGTGCACACTATTGTTGTGCCACAGGATCCCTTTGCCGATCTGAATCTGGATGCCTCCAGACCGCTTGCTTATGTAATGAAAACAGAATCCCTGAGTGATATTGCTGCGTTAAGCGAGATCACCACGAAACTTGGTTTGCCAAGCCCTTACGAGCCGCTGGTGGTGAATGGCGTTGTGGCGCCACGGGTGGTATGCCTTGAAGGTCGTAAGCCTTTATTTGGTGAACGCGCCAGCAATGAGCCATTCCTCGAATGTTTTATGCGTTTGTTGGCCGTCCATAAGGAAAAGCCAGAGTTAGATATACAGCTGGTGCCTGTGAGTCTGTATTGGGGTCGTACTCCGGGTAAAGAAGACGACACCATGAAGGCGGCAGTGCTTGAGCGCGAGAACCCTACTTGGTTACGTAAGTGCTTGATGATCCTATTTTTGGGCCGTCATAACTTTGTGCAATTTTCTAATGCGGTATCGCTGCGTTACATGGCCGACGAACATGGTACCGATATGGGCATTGCCCATAAATTGGCTCGAGTAGCGAGAGTGCATTTCCGTCGCCAACGTAAGGTGATGACGGGGCCTGTGTTGCCTAATCGTCAGGCGTTATTCCATTCCTTGCTGAAATCTGAATCCTTACGTAAGGCAATTCAGGAAGAAGCCGCGAGCAAGAAGATTTCTGAAACCCAAGCGCGTGAAACGGCAATTGAATATCTTGATGAAATTGCGGCGAATTATTCCGATAGTCTCGTACGTATTGCCGAGCGCTTTTTAACGTGGTTATGGAACAAGCTCTACAGCGGTATTAACATCAAAGGTGCCGAGCATATTCGGCAGTTACACCACGATGGTCATGAGATTGTGTATGTGCCCTGCCATCGCAGCCATATGGATTACCTGCTGTTATCTTACATTCTGTATTACCAAGGTATGGTGCCACCGCATATTGCTGCGGGTATCAACCTAAACTTCTGGCCTGCGGGGCCGCTGTTCCGCCGTGGCGGGGCTTTCTTTATTCGCCGTAGTTTTAACGGCAACAAACTCTATACGGCAGTGTTCCGTGAGTACCTCGATCAGCTGTTTGCTAAGGGATATTCGGTTGAGTATTTCTCTGAAGGTGGCCGTTCTCGTACCGGCCGTCTATTGGCGCCTAAAACGGGTATGATCGCTATGACGATCAACAGTGTGCTGCGAGGCATCGAACGCCCTGTCACCTTAGTGCCCGTGTATTTAGGCTACGATCACGTGATGGAAGTGGCGACCTATCACAAAGAGCTAAGCGGTAAGAAAAAACAGAAAGAATCTGTATGGCAAGTCTTTGGTGCTATTCGTAAATTAGGTAATTTTGGCCAAGGTTATGTCAACTTTGGTGAGCCGATTACATTGCAGAACTTCTTGAATGAAACGGCACCAAACTGGCGCAGTGAAGTGGCTGATGATCCTGAGCAAAAACCGACTTGGTTAACTCCTGCGGTGAACGTGTTAGCAAATCGGGTGATGACGCGGATTAACGACGCCGCTGCCGCCAGCTCTATTACCTTGACCAGTTTAGTGTTGTTGGCGTCGGAGCAAAATGCCTTAGAGCGTTGTTTGCTCGAACGTCAGTTAGATTTATACCTGACCCTGCTTAAGCGTGTGCCTTACACGTCGTTTACGTCGGTTGCCGAAGGTGATGGCAAGCACTTAGTACAACAAGGATTAGAGCTGAACAAGTTCTCCATCAACGCCGATCCTTTGGGTGAGATAGTATCAATTGATGAAAAACAAGCGACGTCAATGACATACTATCGCAATAATATCATTCACTTATTTATTATTCCGTCATTAATTGCCAGCTGTTTAATCAATAATAAACAGATTTCAAGAGCGCAAATCCTTGGGATAGTGAACGACTTTTATCCGTTATTGAAGGCGGAATTGTTTATGGGGATCAAAGATCTCCCAAGCTATGTGAATCAAGTGCTTGAGCTGTTTATTGAGCAAGGTCTAGTGCAGGAAAGCGATATGTTGTCGGTTGTGACCGAGCACACCAGCCAAATGTTATTGTTGGCTGGCAGCGTTAGTGAGACCTTGCAACGCTATGCCATTATCTTCAATCTGCTGGCCCACAGACCTAAGATGGAGCGTTCGGATCTCGAGTCTGAAAGCCATCTGCTTGCCCAACGTTTAGGGGCGCTGCATGGCATTACCGCACCAGAATTTTACGATAAGAAACTCTATAACACCTTGAGTGTTAAGCTAAAAGAGTTGGGTTATTTCTCTGGTAAGGAAGATAAATCTGATGTTGAGCGCATTCGCGATCAAGCTAATAGCTTACTCAGAGCCTCTGTAAGGCAAACGATTGTCGCCAGCGTGACCGCGGAGCATATCGCTTAATGGCTAACCATATGAATGCGGCGAAGAATAAGCCGGTGGGCAAGTCTTTGCTCGGTGGTGCCATGATTATTGCCGGTACCACAGTAGGGGCGGGGATGTTTTCTTTGCCTGTCGTGGGCGCTGGCATGTGGTTTGGCTACTCGATACTGATGTTACTCGGTATTTGGTTTTGCATGTTGATGTCGGGACTGTTACTGCTCGAAACCAACCTGCATTTCGAGCCGGGGGCGAGTTTCGATACCCTGACCAAGGAAACCCTAGGGCAGTTTTGGCGCATCGTGAATGGGGTGTCCATTGCCTTCGTGCTCTACATCTTAACCTACGCCTACATCAGTGGCGGTGGCTCGATTGTTAACCATAGCCTCCAAGGCATGGGGATTGAGCTGCCTCAAAGTGTCGCCGGATTAGTATTTGCTGTCGTGCTCGCCTGTATCGTGTTGATCAGTACCAAGGCGGTGGATCGTATTACGACCATTATGCTCGGCGGGATGATCATCACTTTCTTCCTCGCGATTGGTAATTTGCTGATCGAAATCGATGTGACTAAGTTACTCGAACCGGATGGAAAGCAAAGCTTTATGCCTTATCTGTGGGCGGCCTTGCCATTTGGTCTAGCCAGTTTTGGTTACCATGGCAACGTGCCGAGTCTGGTGAAGTATTATGGCAAAGATTCATCGACCATTTTCAAAGCCATTTTTGTCGGGACTTTTATCGCGCTGATCATTTATGCCTGCTGGTTAGTCGCCACTATGGGCAATATTCCCCGCAGCCAGTTTAGTGAGATTATTGCCCAGGGTGGCAATATGGGGGTGTTAGTCGGCGCCTTGTCGAAAGTAATGGAAAGCAGCTGGTTAAACAGCATGTTAACCCTGTTTGCTAATTTAGCTGTGGCGTCTTCTTTCCTCGGTGTGACCTTAGGTTTATTCGATTATTTGGCCGATTTATTCGGATTCGACGATACGCGCTCTGGCCGGATGAAAACGGCGATTGTCACCTTTGTGCCGCCCACCATATTTGGTTTGCTGTTTCCCGATGGCTTTTTAATTGCCATTGGATTTGCAGCCTTAGCGGCAACCGTGTGGGCTGTTATCGTGCCAGCGCTGATGGCCTACAAGTCGAGACAACTCTTCCCTAACCATCAAGGTTTTAGGGTCTTTGGTGGCACGCCGTTAATTATCCTTGTGGTGTTGTTTGGTGTCGTGACGGGTGCTTGTCATCTACTCGCGATGGCGAATTTATTACCGCAGTTCTCCTAAGTATTTCGCTCGCAAATCAAGCCCTCAAATTGAGGGCTTTTTCTTTGTATTCATCTTTTTACCGCCAAAACTGGACAGTTGCATAAACTCCAGCTTAACTCGAACACATTATCTGTTTGATTGGAGTCTGCAATGAGGATTATTCAGTACGCACAGGGACAGGCCTGTTGGGTCGAATTGGCGAGCCATGACTGGCAGGGTGCACAGGGTTTTTACCATGCGCTGTTTGGTTGGAATGCGGTGGAAATGGCAATTCCTAATGGTCATTTCTCGCTGTTCAATCTGGAGGGGGACGATTTAGGGGCCATGTATCAAATCCCTGAGTCGGAACCACAGATCCCTAGCCATTGGCGGATTTATTTTGCGGTTAAGGATATCGAAGCGACGGTTGCCGCCATCCTGGCTGCGGGTGGGCAATTACACATGGGACCGCATGTGGTGGGGGATGCGGGCGTGATGGCGCAGGTGAGCGATCCCGAAGGGGCACGCTTTGCCCTGTGGCAAGCGAAAAACCACTCGGGCTCACGTCGCCAAGGCGAAGAAAATACCCTGTGTTGGGTGGAGCTGGCTTGCCGTGAACCTAGCGCCGAAGCCAGTTTTTACACTCAAGTGTTTCCTTGGACCGCGCTCCCCAGTCATGTGCCCGGCATCGATTACACCGAGTGGCAAATTGATGGTCAGTCTATGGGGGGCATGATGAAAATGATGCCGGAATGGGGCGAGATCCCCGCCCATTGGATGCCTTATTTTGTGGTGGCGGATTGTGATGCTTTTGCCGCTAAGGCGCAGGGGCTGGGCGCACAGCTATGCGTGCCGCCAAGCGATATCCCTGATGTGGGACGTTTTGCGGTGATTGCTGACGCCCAAGGTGCTACTTTCGCGGTAATACACCTATCCCAAAATGAAAACCAATAAGTTAACCTGAGCAGGGATAAGTAGCGCCGCTGAATAGGCCTCTTTTCGGGCCTCTCTGCGTTGCTCTGTCTAACCATAGCTCGCTATGGCATACGACAGAGCGCCTTGATATGCACAAAAATCTGCGCATTCAGTCAGAAAATATTGTCTTTTAAAAACAATCTTTTATGACATTAGTTTGGTTTGTTAAATTTAGATTTTTTCGACACTCGTTACCCCAAGTTCAGGTTAAGTTAGTTTGGTTTGTCGATAGAGAGTGGGTCCGGACAGTTAGTCTTTTTCGCCTTGGGTGCTTTAGCAAGTAGGCTCGGAATTGAGTCTGATAGCTTGATCTCTTGTGGAAGATTAATCCGGATTTCGCTTAAGAGTCCCTTGGCGCAATCAAGCGTGATCTTAGTGTGTGCACCTTTACCGAAGCTAGTATCAAAGCTTTGATTCAACTCTTGTTGTGTGACTTTTTTACCAATTCTTTCATGGATAAATTGTTGTACCCATGTCGAGGCATTAACTTCCTGCGTCAGCTGAGTCGCCAGTAAAAAATAGTCATTGGGGTCTTGATTACGACAGGTACCGTGCTTCCACCATTCATGGCGTTCTAAACAGGTGCTGTAGCGAGCACTTGGCATCACTTCTTCCAGATTCTTTTGCACAGAGGCATTGAGCGGTACTTCAGGATAATCGCAAAAATCACTCGGTTGTTGTTTTACGCTACTGCAAAAGCCGTAACGAGTGCCACATTGCTGGCGATTAGGCCAGAGGCCATGCAGGCTAAAGTGTTGCCATTGAGGCGCATCTCTGGTTTGGCTTAAGGCGCGGCATTCGGCTTTACGACCGCCATAGAGTTCACAAAAGGTGCTTTGCCAACTTAAGGCAAGCACATGGGAGTCATAATTATCTTCGATTTGACACACATGGCCTTGGCGTTTCTCTGGCGTACCTCGTTCTTTTAGGCTTTCACGATTGATGGCTTTGATATCAGATGCTGTAGTGGTTTGCGCAGGCTCTTTGGTTGAGTTTGGCTGATAAGTCTCTGCCGCCGCTACATTGGTATTGTATTGTCCACAATCACCTTTAATCCAGCGTAACGGTGAACTGATGGCATTGGTGCGGACGCGAATCCAGTCAGGATTGACGCTGTTTCCTAAAATCTCAGTAACGGGATAACGTTCACCGATATTGCTCTGCCAATCATCGGGATTGGTTTGTTTATTTTTAGACTGAAACAACTCACAGCGTTTATTGGCAATAAACTCCCCTGTGGCGGGGACGGCATATGCGGGTGCTGCAGACATGATTAGTGCAGAGCATAAACTGAACGAAGCGAGTAAAACATGTAATCGTTTTTTAAGGAAAAGTCTTTGTGGCCATATTTGGCTGATGATTAAACAAGATGGCTTAGTCATGTGATGGCATCCTTTGTACAGCAGTGAGTCGAGTGCGCTGCGTTAATGGTACATATAAGCGTTGTAAACTGAGAGGCTTATTTTATGGATTGTAAACATCAGTGTCATTAGGGTGTCATGCATTCGACTTATATTCGGGTTTTATTGCTAAAACTTTTGAATATAAAGAGGTTATTCATGCATAAGGTCATAAATCTCAATGTTGTTTTATTATCGTCTCTAGTAGCGCTATCTGGTTGTAATTCTGACTCTGATAAGACTGATCCTACACCCATTGAGCCCAGTGGGCGTTGGCTAAAAGGTGACTTACACGTTCACACTGCGGTTTCGCAGGATGCTCGTGAAACCCAGTCTGATATTCTGAAATGGGCCTTTGGTGACTTCGGTTTAGACTATGTTTCATTATCAAATCATATGCGTAACAACAGTCAAGATAATGATGATAACGACGTCGGTGGATTACTATTTTACGATGCGTTAACTCAGTATGAAATTCCCGGTTTAAAGAAGAACATGCCTAACTATGAGGGCAAGATTGCTTATTCAAGTTTTGAGTGGGATATGCCAACCCATGAGCACTTTAACATTGGTATTTTAGGTGATGAAGCCAAAGTTCTATCTGCGGTTAAGACCTTTGAGTACAGATTTAGTAGTAAAAATGATATTACGAACTTTGATCCCAAAGATGTTGCTGCATGGACGGCTGCGGGGGATACCCGTCAAAATAAGACTCATGAGGATGCTATTGCTGCTTTGAAGTGGTTAGAGACTCATTATCCAGACAGCAGCTACGGGATGCTAAATCATCCTCGCCGTTATTTATCCAGTTATACGATTCAAGATGTTAGAGAGCTGAACGATGTTGCTCCGAATGTTTTCTTTATGGTTGAAGGTCTTGTCGGTGGCCAGTTCAGTGGTAACCGTGGTGACTATGGTGAGCGTAGTAGTGGAGTGTACGGCGGCGTCGATCCGGTTGTTGCTGAGGTCGGTGGCTGGTGGGATGCATTATTGGGTGAAGGTCGTCGAATTTGGAACATGGGTAACTCGGATATCCACTTCAAAACACGTACTCCCTACGCCAGTAGTTATTATCCCGGTGAATATGCGAAAAGTTACACTTGGGTCGATGGCAAAGATACTACAGCGCTTTTGAAGGGATTACGCTCGGGCAATAGCTTTTCTGTGTTTGGTGACTTGATCGATGCCTTGGATTTTAAGCTTGAAAATGGCAATAAGAATAGCGTTACCATGGGACAAACTTTAGTGGCTAAACCTGGCGATAAGTTAACACTCACTATCCGCTTTAAAAGTCCGGCGTTGAATAATAAAGAGTCCGATATAGGTAATGAAATTTATGCTGGAATTAACCCTGGTGTAAACCACATAGACTTGATTGCGGGTAACGTGGGTCAGCGTGCTGAGCCTGGGACCGCGGCTTACAGAAAAGAAACAAACGATTCAACCTTAGTCGTTAAAACCTTTACTCGTGCCGACTGGCATAAAGATGCCGATGGCTACTACAGTATGAGTTACAGTTTTATCGCGGATCGGCATCAATATTTCCGTCTGCGTGGGACTAATTTAGATTATAACCAAGCTAATCTGACGGAAAGAGGTAATCCTTTGAAGTCAGCTGTGATTAATCAAGCGGAAGATGAATCGGTACAGTCTTGGTATAACAAGATTAATGATCGTAACTATAACGACCTGTGGTTCTATTCTAACCCAGTGTTTGTTAACACGGTTCAATAACCCCTTTTAAATGCGGTTGAATAAAAATCCCCCAGACTATTATGGTTTGGGGGATTTTTTATGCCTGTACTATCAGTGAACTGCGTCTTGCTTTAATTTACGCGAGTAAATGAGAAGATACAGTGCCGGCAGTACAAACAACGACAGTATTGGTGCTGTTACCATTCCGCCGACCATTGGGGCGGCGATTTTTTGCATCACATCGTTACCCGAACCTGCGCCCCACATAATGGGGAGTAGGCCGAAGAAGATGGTGGCAACTGTCATCGCTTTAGGACGTATCCGCATGACCGCACCTTCTATCAAGGCTTCTTTTAAGTCTTCAACGCTGTGGTAAAGGTTTTTCTCCTGTCGATGTTTGATGGCGTTATTTAAATAGACCAACATAATCACCCCAAATTCTGCTGCCACCCCAGCAAGGGCAATCATACCAACAGCGACGGCAACAGAGATGTTGTAATCCAGTAGATACAATAGCCAAGTGCTGCCGACTAAGGCAAAGGGTAGACTCAGCATGATCATGCTCGCTTGCATGGTAGAGCCAAAGGTCATCATCAGTAGGATAAAGATGACTCCTAATGCCATTGGGATGACTTGCTTTAGTTTGGCATCGACCCGTTGCATATACTCGTACTGGCCCGCAAAGCTGTAGCTATAACGGGGCGGCATTTTGAGTTCGGCATTTAAAGCTTGCTTCGCGGTGTTAATGTATTCCCCAATAGAAGTGCCCTCAATATCGATAAATACCCAAGAGATTAAGCGCCCGTTTTCGCTGGTGAGCATTGGTGCACCATCGGTGATTTCTATATCGGCTAAATTGCGAAGTGGTAAGTAATTTCCCGATTTAGTGATCACAGGTAGTTCACGCAGTTTCTCGATATTGTCACGCAGCTCTCTTGGATAGCGCAGGTTAATAGGGTAACGCTCAGCACCTTGTACGGACTCGCCAATATCCATACCACCGATGGCGTAACGCACTACATCCTGAATATCTTGTAATGACATACCATAACGAGCGGCAACATCTAGTTTTGGCGTGATATCGATGTAGCGTCCACCACCACTCCGTTCAGCATAGGCCGATTTAGTGTGTGGGACCTTGCTTAAGATAGCTTCAATTTTGGTGCCTAGGGCTTGCAGCTCATTGACATCTGCACCAGTAATTTTAATGCCCACGGGGGTTTTAATGCCCGTTGATAGCATATCGATACGTGTTTTAATTGGTTGTACCCAAGCGTTTGTGAGGCCAGGCACTTTTACCGTCTGCTGTAACTGATTAATGATGCCATCTAAGGTCATGCCTTCACGCCATTCGTTGTGGGGTTTTAGCATGATTGTGGTTTCGAGCATGGTGAGTGGCGCAGGATCTGTCGCCGTTTCGGCCCGCCCCACCTTACCAAATACGCGAGCGACTTCAGGGACGGTTTTAATCAAACGATCCGTCTGTTGTAGCACTTCGGCGGCTTTACTGGCGCTAATGCCTGGCAATGCCGTTGGCATATAGAGTAAATCGCCTTCTTCGAGCGCAGGCATAAACTCGCTACCCATACGTGTCATGGGGTACCAAGCACTGGCCAGTGCCATTAAAGCAATTAGTAGGGTTACTTTTGGAAACTTCAGCACCAGTTTCAACGACGGTTGATACAGAGCAATTAGCACTCGGCTGATGGGATTACTGCGCTCGCTAGGAATTTTTCCACGAATAAAGTAACCCATCAGAATTGGCACTAGCGTAATGGATAATAATGCCGCTGCCGCCATGGCAAAGGTTTTAGTGTAAGCCAGTGGCGCAAATAAGCGTCCTTCCTGCGCTTCTAGCGCAAATACGGGTACAAAACTTAAGGTGATAATAATCAGTGAGAAAAACAGTGCAGGGCCCACTTCGATAGAAGCTGCGCTAACAATTTCCCAGTGTTCTTTAACCGACGGTTCGCGTTGATGTTCGGTTTTAAAGTGCTCTAAATGTTTGTGCAGGTTTTCGATCATGACGATCGCACCATCCACTACGGCACCGATGGCAATAGCGATGCCACCAAGACTCATAATATTGGCATTCACCCCCATTTTATTCATCACAATAAAGGCAATAAGAATCGACAGCGGTAAAGTAATCACCGCGACCAACGTTGAGCGTGCATGCAGTAAAAATAATAGGCAAACCAAGCCCACAACCAACATTTCTTCAATGACTTTGCTGAATAGGTTGTCGACAGACTTTTGAATTAATTGAGAGCGGTCATAGGTTGGAATGATTTCCACCCCTTCAGGCAGACCTGTTTTTAACTCTTCCAGTTTAGCTTTAACCGCATCGATAGTGGAAAGCGCGTTTTCACCGTACCGCATCACCACAATGCCGCCCACGACTTCGCCTTCGCCATCAAGCTCGGCAATGCCGCGGCGAGCAGCGGGACCTTTGCGCACGGTAGCGACATCTTTGAGTAGTAAAGCTGTTCCGGAAGGGCTAGTAATCCCTAATGGGATTTCACGAAAATCAGCTAATGTTTGACGATAACCTTTGGCGCGCACCATATATTCGGCTTCGGCCATTTCGACCACTGAACCACCAGCTTCGCTATTGGCTCTTTCTATCGCCTCTTTGACGGTGGCGATATCGAGTTTATAGATCGCCATATTGTCTGGCTCGAGCACGATCTGATAGGTCTGCTCCATACCGCCGACGGTTGCGACTTCGGAGACACCGGCAACACTTTGCAACTCGAGTTTGAGATACCAATCCTGTAGGCTTTTAAGTTGCGAGAGGTCTAAGTTGCCGGAGCGATCGACCAGCGCGTACTCAAACACCCAGCCCACACCTGAGGCATCAGGGCCGAGTGAGGGTTGTACCCCTTGAGGTAAGCGACTGCTGATCTGGCTTAAATACTCCAACACCCGCGAACGTGCCCAATAGATGTCGGTGCCATCTTCGAAGATCACATACACATAAGAGTCACCAAACATCGAGAAACCCCGCACGGTTTTTGCACCGGGTACGGCTAACATGGCGGTCGATAATGGGTAAGTCACTTGTTCTTCAACCAGTTTTGGTGCTTGCCCTGGATAAGGGGTCTTAATGATCACCTGCACGTCGGATAAATCCGGCAGGGCATCGAGCGGCGTTTTACGCAACTCCTGCACGCCCCAGACAGTAACCATGATGGCGATAATTAACACCATAAGTCTTTGTCTGATCGAGGACTCGATAATATATTTCAACATAATGCGCTCCTAGTGCTGATGACCGCTGCTTAAACGCATTAGGCTGCCCTTGAGGCTGGCCTCGGAGTCGAGCAGGAATTGCCCTGAGGTGACGACACGTTCACCTTCGCTTAGGCCCGAGACTATCTCGGCCTTGCCTTGGCTCATCATGCCTACAGTGACAGTTTTTGCGATAAAGCTGTCATCGGCTTGTTTGACTATTACGCGGTTTTCTTTACCCGTTTGGATGAGCGCTTCCTGTGGGATCACGAGTACATCCTTATTTGGGCCGCCAAAGAGCGAAACCTTAGCGAGTGTCTTGGGTCTTAAAGAGACATCGGTATTATTCAGTACCACGCGCACCCTCAAACTACGGGTAACAGGGTCTAGCTCGGGATAGATATAGTCAACTGTGCCTTCTATACCGTTGATATTCATCGCGGGCACAGAGACTTCGGCTTTTTGCCCAACCTTAATCCAGCTTTGTTCATTTTCAAACACATCGGCGATGACCCATACCTTAGAAAGATCGACCAATGACATGACTTCAGTAGAAGGCTCAATATACATACCGTCACGGATGGAGAGTGTTTCGACAACACCTTCCTGTTGTGCGTAAAACGGTACTCGATATTGGGTTTGGCGTGAGCTGGCTAATTGTTTGATTTGTTGTTCATTAAACCCTAAGAACGACAGCCTTAAGCCTGCCCTGCGAACCAGATCTTGGTATCTTTGGCTACCGGAGGTTTTCGCTGTATCTAAGGCGAGCAGATAATCATCCTGAGCATTGACTAAATCGGGTGAGTAGATCTCATAAAGTAGCTGCCCCTTTTTGACGGTATCCCCCATGGATTTAACCATTAGCTTTTCAACCCAGCCAGTAACGCGGGCATGAATATGGCTGATCTGACTCTCGTCATAGTCTATTTGACCCACGGTTTCGACAAACTTCCATAGGGTATCGCGCTCAACGTTGGCGACTTTAAGGGCAAGTGCTTGTTGCATACCGCCAGAAACATTAATGTTAATTTCCTGCGTATTACCGCCTGTTTCGACCTTCTCTAAATTCATCCCACAAATAGGGCAAGTACCTGGGAAATCACTAATGATGTGGGCATGCATTGGGCACACATACTTAATCGTTGCGCCAGAATTTTGATTTTTGACTAAGTTATTGGCTTTAGGCGTTGGGGTATCAAACACTTGAGCCGCGTTGGCGTTTTGTGTATGTGCTTGATGTTCGTCATGTTGTGCAGTATTGCTTGTTTCTTCCTTCTCAACGAGAAACATATTGCACTTAGGGCAGCGGCCGGGTTCATGGCTTTCTACTTCAGGGTGCATAGGGCAAGTATATGTTTTGACTTGATTGGCGCTATTGCTGTTATGCTGATGCCCCGCCTCTGATTGAGCCGCAGGATCAACAAGCTGAGCCTGGGTTAACCAAGGAGTGCCCAGCAGAAGGCTACTGAGTATCAACACAGCCTTAGTGCACGGTTTTTTTACTTTGTAAAATTGATTCATATGCCTCATCTCCAGCCTAGCTTAGTGGTGCGCGTGATCTTTGTGCATTGCACCGTCAGCCATTTTTTCTGTCGTCGCTTTAGGCTCTAAATTCATGCCACATTTAGGGCAAGTATCGCCTTTGTTACCTGTAACTTCGGGATGCATTGGGCAAACATAGGCTACAGCTTGTTCCTGTGGCGCGGCATTGTTGTGGTGATGCTCATGGGGTGTTGCTGTAGCAAACACACTGGTGCTGGTCATTAAAAATGCAACTAAGGCAAGATTAGTTAAGGTTTTCATATTATTCACTCCATCGGGTTTTAGGGCCGAATATGAGTGCATAAAACGTGATTGAGCTTATTTCTTGAGTGCATACTCAAAACTAATGCCATGGGTAGCATCGTGCACAGTCAACGTTTTAGCTTTACTCTGGGTGCTTGATAAGAGGGCACCACAATAAACGGCAAAATAAATAGTTAGCTTGGTTCGCCCTGAAAAAAGGGCACAAAGAGGCTAGGACTAGGCTATCGGTGGCTTGAAGGCCGACGATAAAGAGATAGAGTGGAAATGAGGCATAGGAGTGGCCATAGGGGTATCACTCAGACTCACACTTGGCCAAAGATGTGGACTGAAAAGCGTACCAGCAACTGAGATCGTCAAGCAATGTCCACAATCGTTAAGACAGGACGTGGTGCCATTACAACAATGCTGTTTTGCGCCGGGAAGCATTTGATCGTTACAGCAATTTGTATTGGCCATTGCACTGGCGTCAGCGTGGTGCTCTGTGTTCATTTGCATCATTGCCGCGTGATCCATTCCTTGGTTGGAAAGGCTATGAACCATAGCGCCCATTTCCATTGAGCGCATCACCATAGCGTGTCCATTAGACACAACACCTTGCCCGACCAATGCGAGTAAAGTGAATATGACTAATAAATAACGACTAAGTGTTTGATGCATAATAATTCCAGATAATGAACGCTTGGATTCTAGCACAGAGGCATTATGCTGCAATGCGTTAACTCACATTTTAGTTAATGCCTCAGCTCATCGCTCCTAAGGTTGGATTATCTAGCGACTTGATTTCGCAAGATCTCTGCCATTAACTGACTGTGATTTTGCAAGACGAGTGGCAGTGGTGTGGCACCATCTACACTGAGCTGTATACGAGGGTTATTGATAAAACGTTTGGCATCAGCCTCGCTAGTTAATGTTGGAGTGCTGATCTGGTAATTCGACTGTGGTGCAACATCCAGGGTAAAGAATAGAGGCTCAGACTTCACCCAAGTGCCACTGTCATCGGCGCGATAACTGAATAGATCTTGATATTTTACTTCAATTAGCACTTTACCTTCAGGTAGTTGTACTGGTTTAAAGGATTTAGTTGCTTGGCCATTAATGCTGACCACATTGAGTGTATCAGTGCCTTTCAAGGTCGCAGCACTCGCCGTCATGCTGATAGCAATAGTACTGATGACGAATGTAACGCCAACGAAAATTTTACTAAATAAGGTCGTTTTCATAATAAACTCCAAAATTTGCGTGTTCGCGTGAGCGCCAAATCGTGGTGGCAGCTTCGCGAGCGATTGAATCGATTTAATGATTAAGATCGGTTACAGCAAATCGGAGTTGGGTGGTGGTGTGGTCAACCCAAGGTCGGCGGTTTGAATCGCCCAGCTTTTGTTCGTAATACGATTACTAGCATGACTCATCAACGCGAGTTGTGGTTGTGATGTTGAGAGGTAAAGCTGTGCAACGCAATGAGTTTTGCAATGGTTGGTAAGAGAGTCTTGGCAATGCAACATGCATTCGTCTGGGGGACAATCGGGCATAGTGCAATTTATTTTGCCATCAACCATTTGCATGCTGGATATATCGTGAAAGTCATTCATCGCTGAAGTTGGCATAGCATTCACCATCGCCGACTGAGCGATAAGTGAAAATAACAGTGCTATGGTGATCCAAAACTTAGCCATAAAAAAACCGTTGCCAATGTACCTATCCTTAAAGACCAACAAATTGCATAAAAAGTTTCATTTTGAGTTTAGTTTTAGGCGTCAGGCTTTTATAGCAAAGGTTAAATGTCGCCTTGATCACATTTTTGTATTCTAAAAATGATTTCATTGCCTTAGCTTCTTAAGGTAGTACTTAATCATTTGTCGCTTAGCATAATGATGAATGTATTAGTGAGAGTTGAAGTACCCTAATGCTCTGCTAAGCTGGTTTTAGCGAGTCGTATTATTCAGAGTTAGAGCTAAGTCTCATTTTGCGCTTTTAAGTTTACATTAATCGGCATTTTAGGCTTGAAATCAAATTTCTAATAAATGAAAAAATATAAAATAGTCTTATAAAAACTAATTTTGACCATATTTTCGGAGATAGAGTGATGAACTGGCGTGCACTATTTAAACCCAGCGCGAAATATTCCATCCTAGCGCTACTGGTTGTTGGTATCGTTATTGGTGTTGTGGGCTACTTTGCAACCCAACAAACCTTACATGCGACGAGTGAAGACGCATTCTGTATGAGCTGCCATAGCAACCACTCATTGAAAAATGAAGTGTTAGCTTCTGCCCATGGCGGTGGCCGTGCTGGTGTGACCGTACAATGTCAAGACTGCCACTTACCACATGCTCCAGTGGATTACTTGATCAAGAAAATCATCGTATCTAAGGACTTATACGGTTTCTTAACTATCGATGGCTTTAACACTCAAGCTTGGTTAGACGAAAACCGTAAAGAGCAAGCTGACAAAGCTTTAGCTTACTTCCGTGGTAATGACTCTGCTAACTGTCAACATTGCCATACTCGTATTTATGAAAATCAACCTGAAACAATGAAGCCAATGGCTGTGAGAATGCACACCAACAACTTCAAGAAAGATCCTGAAGCAAGAAAGACCTGCGTGGACTGCCACAAAGGTGTTGCTCACCCCTATCCAAAAGGATAAGGTTTAGCGCTTCAATAGCTTGATATTCAAATAAAAAGCCCTCTTTCGAGGGCTTTTTGCTTTCTCGTCTTATAAGTCTTGGCTATTGATTAATGCCACTCTGCGGGACAAGGCGCTTAGCGAAATTTGATGCACCATTTGTGTGGGAGCTGTGCAGGCATCGGCAATCACTTGCACTGAATAGGCTTGTGCCGCGGGTGATAGCGCTGTATGGGTCACGCAGTTTTGAGTCATGATACCGCATAAGAGTAAATGCTTGATTTGCATATCTTGGAGTAAGTTGGCTAGCTCTGTGCCATCGAAACTGTCGGCAAATTGTTTTACCACAATTGGGGCATTGGGTAGCTCAGCTAAAAGCGCAGGATGGATTTCGACTCCTTGGGTGTTTGGGTTAAAAAAGGGGGCGTCACCCTGAGCAGTATCGGCTATATGCTGCACGAGAATAATAGGTATCGCCTGTTGCTGGGCACATTGCACCGAGTGCAAGGTGCGCGCTAATGTCTCATCGACTTGCCATTGTGGGTAAGCCCCATGGGGAAAGTAGTCATTCTGCACATCAATAATCACTAAGGCGCTGTTCGCTGGGATCTTATTTAAGCTCGACATATTTTTCTCCTGTTCGTTTTCTCTTGCAAAAGATGTCTTCGAAGGAGAGTTTGCGGTAGATTCATTGCCATTAAGAGTGGCAGAAATGACATCTATGGTGCTTAAATTGACAAACTTTGCCGAGCCATCCCCATTAAAAGTGGCGATATTAGCCATACCCGGTTGTTTAACTTCAGCCGTATTTGGCTTAGAAGAGATGTTGCTGGTGGCTAATAAGCTGATGTTAGCTGACGAAAATAAATCCCTAGGCTCAAGTTGCTTTGCTGTGACTCGGTTATCCCTAGAGGAGATGAATCTCGAAGATCGCTATCAGTTAGTGATTATCCCGCCGAGCATCGAGACTGAGCTTTACTTCAATGCAGCGCCTTCATTGCGATTATGGTTACAGCAGCAACATGCCCGAGGAGCTATTCTCTGTTCTGCCTGTGCGGGAGCATTTGTGCTGGCCGCAGCGGGTTTACTCAATGGCCGCAAGGCGACAACCCATTGGGGATTAGTGGAAGCGTTTCAGGCTCAATACCCACAGGTGAAACTCGAGATCGAGAAAATCATGGTCAACGAGGGCGACATCATCACAGCTGCTGGCATGATGTCCTGGCTCGACTTGGGACTAGAGTTAGTGGCGCAGTTTTGCCATGTGAAAGTCATGCGCCAACTAGGCAAGTACCTCGTTATCGACACCGGCGGGCGTGAACAACGTTATTACCAACAGTTTTTACCTAAACGAGATCATGGGGATACTGTTATCTTGAATCTGCAAAATCGCCTACAAACCGACTATGGTCAGCCGACGAGTGTTGCGGCTTTGGCGCAGCTGTGCTGTATGGGCGAGCGAACTTTTTTGCGACGTTTTGTGAAAGCGACAGGGCATAAGCCTAATGAATACCTACAAAAACTCAGGATCCAAAAGGCCTGCGACTTACTCGAAAATAGTCCACTGAGTTTCGAGACCATAGCGCATCAAGTTGGCTATGAGGATGTGAGCGCCTGTCGCAAAGCGTTTACTCGTATTACCGGTTTAACACCGAGTGCCTTTCGACAAAGGTTTAGTGCGCTTACGCCTGCGCTAACACCTGTCGACGATAGCTCAATAAACTAAATACGCCGAAGATAAACACTTGCAGATAATCTTGTTTGCGCAGCGTCAGCAGATTTTTAAACAGCATATGGAAGATGGCAACCTGGAAGCAATGCATCAAGCAAGTAATGCCGAGCAAGATATTGAGAATAATGCCGATATTGCCAGCAAAAGGCATAACAAGGTTATAAGCCATCATCAGCCACGCTATTAGGGTGATGGCTTTGCCCATATTGATCAGTAACGACATGCTATTCCTTGGTGTTAGCCGGAGAGTCTTCGGCTTGGTATTGATATAAGCGATAGCTAACTTGCCCTGCGGTTTTGTCTTTGAGCGGTTGCCAAGTCGCAGGGACTGCCATGTGAGTTAATTCCGACTCAATCTCCACATAAATGAGCGCACCATCATTAAGCCAACCTTGGCTGTCCAACAGTTGAATGGTTTTTTCTGCTAAGCCTTTGCGGAAAGGCGGATCGATAAACACCACATCAAACCCTTGCTCGCAGCCATTTTGCAGCACGACTAAGGTATCGGCGTTGAGTACCTCGGCATTGTCGCATTTGAGGGTATTGAGATTCGCTTTAAGTTGCATGGCGGCAGGACGTTGCAACTCGATAATCTTGGCGTAACTGGCATAGCGTGAGAGGGACTCAAGCGCCAAGGCGCCGCTGCCCCCGAAGCAGTCGAGCACCCTTGCGTGGGCTATATCATTGGCAAGCCAGTTAAATAGGGTTTCGCGGACTCTATCTGTGGTCGGCCGCAGGCCGTCTAAATCATGGATAGGCAGTTTGCGTGAACGCCATTGCCCAGCAATGATCCGCACTTGGCCACTACCGGCTTTCTTGTTGGCCGTTTGACTCTTGGTCACTTGCTTGTTGTTTGCACGATTATTAGCCAAAGTGCCCCCGTGATTTTGCCTGAAGAAAGAAAGTGGTAGACTATGCCACCTTAATAAAGGCCACTATTTTATATCAAACTCCTCGTAAAAGGTGAGAAGGCTGATAGAGCAGAACTAATTGCCGACTTTTTGGGCGTAATTGCCGCGGTAATCTGGTATAACGGCAGGGTCTTATTTTAAATTCAACACTGAAGTAGAGCGCTGGAATTACACATGGCAAAGAAAGGTTTTTTCTCCTGGTTTCGTAAAGATAAATCACAAGATGAGGTTGTCGAGCAAACCCCAGTCTCTACTCCATCGCAAACCGAGCAAGCCGAAGCATTAGCAAAGCAGCAAGCTGAAGAAGCCCGTCTCGCGGCTGAAAAGGCGGCCGCCGAACAGGCTCTAGCCGACAAATTAGCGGCCGACAAATTAGCGGCCGAAAAAGCAGAAGCGGAAAGAGTTGCTGCAGAACAAGCCGCAAAAGCCCAAGCAGAGGCACAGCGTGTTGCCGAAGAACAAGCTGCACATTTAGCCGAACAACAGGCGGCCGAAACCGCGCGTTTAGCAGCGGAGCAAGCGCAGGCAGAGCAGTTAGCCGCTGAAAATGCCCAAGCGGAAAGAGTTGCCGCAGAACAAGCCGCAAAAGCCCAAGCAGAGGCACAGCGTGTTGCCGAAGAGCAAGCTGCGCGTTTAGCCGAACAACAAGCGGCTGAAGTAGCGCGTTTAGCAGCGGAGCAAGCACAGGCAGAGCAGTTAGCCGCAGAAAAAGCCCAAGCCGAAAGAGTTGCCGCAGAGCAGGCTGCTGAAGCCCAAGCAGAAGCAGAGCGAATTGCCGCTGCACAGGTCCAAGCTGAACAACCCCTTGAGCAACAACCCGAACCCCAGGCCAAACCCGCCAAAGAAAGCTTCTTCGCGCGTCTAAAACGCGGCTTAATGCGTACTAGCGAAAATATTGGTAGCGGTTTCATCGGTTTATTCCGTGGTAAAAAAATCGACGATGAACTGTTTGAAGAGTTGGAAGAACAGCTGTTAATCGCCGACGTGGGTGTCGAAACCACTTCACGCCTTATTCAGAGCCTGACTGAACACGCGTCGCGCAAGCAATTAAAGGATGCCGAAGCACTCTACGATCTGCTGCGTGATGAAATGCAAAAGACACTCGATCCTGTGGCAATCCCATTAGTGCCTGAAAATACCCATGGTCCTTTTGTGATTCTTATGGTCGGTGTTAACGGTGTGGGTAAAACCACCACGATTGGCAAACTGGCAAAGCAATACCAGCGCCAAGGTAAGTCTGTGATGTTAGCGGCGGGCGATACCTTCCGCGCAGCAGCGGTGGAGCAATTACAAGTTTGGGGCCAACGCAATAATATCCCTGTGATAGCCCAACATACCGGCGCCGACAGTGCCTCGGTACTTTTTGATGCGCTGCAAGCTGCTAAAGCCCGAAAAATTGATGTATTAATTGCTGATACAGCGGGTCGCTTACAAAACAAGTCGCATCTGATGGAAGAGTTAAAGAAAGTAGTGCGAGTGATGAAGAAACTCGACCCAGAAGCGCCGCACGAAGTGATGCTGACCTTAGATGCGAGCACTGGCCAAAATGCGATTAGCCAGGCACAGCTATTCCAAGAAGCCGTTGGCGTTACCGGCATGACCATCAGCAAGCTCGACGGTACCGCCAAGGGCGGCGTGGTGTTTGCGATTGCCGATAAGTTTAAAATCCCGCTACGTTATATTGGCGTGGGTGAGCAAATTGATGATTTGCGTACCTTTAATTCTAAAGAATTTATTGATGCCTTGTTCACTCAAGAGAAAGCGGATAGCTAATTTATGATTGATTTTCAGCAGGTCAGTAAGATTTATCCTGGTGGCCAAATGGCGCTGGAGGAAGTGAATTTTCATCTACAAAAAGGTGAAATGGCATTCTTAACCGGCCATTCGGGCGCGGGTAAGAGTACCCTGTTGAAATTAATCACAGTGATCGAGCGTGCAACTACCGGCCGTGTGGCGATTAATGGCCACGATATTGCCAAAATCAGCCCCAAACACGTGCCCTATTTGCGTCGCAATATTGGGATGATTTTCCAAAACCATCATCTATTGATGGACAGAAGCGTATTCGACAACGTTGCCTTACCATTAGTGATTGAAGGCTTCTCCCACGGCGAGATCCGCAAACGGGTCGCTGGCGCGTTGGATATGGTGGGTTTATATGGCAAAGAGCGCCATAACCCCATCATGTTATCCGGTGGTGAGCAGCAACGTGTCGGTATCGCCCGCGCGATCGTTAATAAACCGCCACTATTGCTGGCCGACGAACCGACGGGCAACTTGGACCCTAAATTGTCGATGGATATTTTGCGCCTATTCGAAACCTTTAACGATGCTGGCACGAGCGTGCTCATTGCCACCCACGATCTGGGACTGATCGCGCGGATGAAATACCGCACTTTTACCTTGAAGCAAGGGCGTATGCTCGGTGCCCAGGAATTGCATCATGGACACGCGACTGCTCGAGGTAATGCGCTATGAGTGATAACGCCAAATTAACGCGCAGTAAGTTGCCCATTTCAGGGCGCATCGTGATGTTTTTTATTCGTCATGTGCAGCAAGCCATGGCGAGTATGGGCGAGTTATGGCGCAGTCCCGTTTCTTCTTTGATGACGATGGCTGTGCTTGGGGTGAGCTTAAGCTTGCCCGCAGCACTGCAAGTGCTAGTTAAAAATGCCGAGACTATTACCACTTCTTGGAATAGCGCGGCGGAGATTTCACTTTTTATCGATGAAAATCGCAGCGAGCAGACTATTCAAAGTTTGTTAACGCGTATCCGCGCTTATCCCGAGGTAGAAAAGGTACAGTATATCGACCGCAATCAAGCGCTTGAGGAGTTTCAGCGTCTATCTGGATTTGGTGAGGCGTTAGCCTATCTTGATAAAAATCCGCTGCCAGCGGTAATTACCGTGACACCAACCCAGCGCTATTCCACGCCAGTGGGAGCCCGCGAATTATTGACTAAGCTTGAGCGCGAGCCTGAAATCAGTTTTGGTCGCTTAGATATTGAATGGTTAGAGCGGCTACAGGCTGTGGTGCGTTTACTCGAACGCACGGTAATGGCGATTGCGGCGTTACTCGTCTTGGCGGTGGTATTAGTGATAGGTAACACGATTCGCTTAGCCATTATGAATCGCCGTAGTGAAATAGAAGTGATGAAGTTAGTCGGAGCAACCGAGGCATTTATTCAACGTCCCTTCCTTTATACCGGTATTTGGTACGGAGTGATTGGCGGTGTATTAGCTTGGCTTATTATTAACTTGTTGGTTTGGTATCTGGATTCTGCCCTAGCCGAATTGCTCGGTTTGTATGGTAGTCAGCTAGAGATGAAGTCTCTGACCTTTACCGAACTGCTACAATTAGTGGGCTTGGCTTCTTTTTTAGGTTGGCTAGGTTCTTATCTTTCGGTAAGGCAACATTTAAGATCGATTGAACCTTCTTAATGATCAATCGCTTATAGTTTAAATACCTTGATAAATATGGCTGGCGATGAACTTTTGTTCACTTGCAATGTCTATTCAACGGGGTTAAAAGTAATACCCCAGACGAGTGAAGGTTGACATACTCTGTCAATTAGCCGATAGTTCGTCAGCTCATCCTTAGGGTGTTTTGAGTGAAACCATAGGATGAAATCGACTTATATTTGATAAGTAGCAAGAAAGTAGGAGCGCGAATGACCTTTCAAACGCAATCAATGGCACTAACAGTCCCTCAGGGCAGCAGTAGTTTAGAAGCTTATATCCATTCAGTGACTAGCATGACAATGTTAGACGCTGAGACTGAGTATGAGTTAGCCAAGCGTTTGCAGGAAACGGGTGATCTGCAAGCAGCGAAGCAACTGATTATGTCGCACTTACGTTTTGTGGTGCATGTTGCTAAGGGCTACTCAGGTTACGGTCTGCCGCAGGCGGATTTGATCCAAGAAGGCAACATCGGTCTGATGAAAGCGGTTAAGCGCTTCGATCCCGATGTGGGCGTCCGTCTAGTGTCTTTTGCTGTGCACTGGATTAAAGCTGAAATTCACGAATATGTGCTGAAAAACTGGCGCATTGTTAAAGTCGCTACCACCAAAGCGCAACGCAAGTTGTTCTTTAATATCCGTAAAGCGAAAACTCGCCTCGGTTGGTTTAGCGATGATGAAGTCGCAATGGTCGCAGAAAACTTAGGTGTCTCTAAGGCCGATGTGACAGAGATGGAATCACGTATGGCGGCGCAGGATCCTGCGTTTGATCTGAGCAGTGACAACGATGATGAGCAGGATTTTGCCCCAGTGCAATATCTTGAAGATCATTCATCGGATTTAGCCGAAAACATCGAAAACGATAACTGGGAATCCAATGCCCAAGGTCGTTTATTATCGGCCATCAAAACCTTAGACGAGCGTAGCCAGCATATTCTGCGTGCCCGTTGGTTAGACGATGATAAAACCACACTACAGGAATTGGCAGAAACCTATCAAGTGTCAGCTGAGCGCATTCGCCAGTTAGAGAAAAACGCCATGAACAAGCTTAAGGCTTGTATGGAAGCCTAATTAGGCTCGGCGTGAGAACATAAAAAACCTGCTGCGGCAGGTTTTTTTATGGCCGAACTTATCAAGAGTTACCAAGAGTTATCAAGATTCGGATTGAATAGCGGCAATAAGTTGCTTGCGATTCACCTTTAAACCCGTTTGCTCGGCATGCTCTGGCCAAGGGTAATAACGGCGCGGTCGTTTAAAGCGGGCGATTTTGTCGGCAAGAAAGACTTCAAGTTCAGCCTCTATTGCGCTTATCTCTTGGCTTGTGTTGTTGCCGACAGTTCCGCTGCGGACAATGTCGCCACGAATAATGGCGGCGGGGAGTTGGCCAAAGGTCACATCCGGCTGAGGAAAGACGATCGCTTCATCTATTAGTGGATGCAGTTTTAGCGCCGCTTCAATTTCCTCAGGCTGAATGTTTTCGCCACCACTGATAAACATATTATCGACGCGGCCCAAGATCTTAAGATTGCCGTTAGCATCCCATTCGCCCCTGTCTTTGGTATAAAACCAACCCTCGGCATCGAGTAGTTTTTCAATGCCATTATCCGTGAGATAGCCCATAAACAAGCAATCTCCTCGCACCCAAATCACGCCATCGACAATTTTGAGCTCACGTCCTGGAAGTAATTTGCCACTGGTGCCATCACTTAGCGCCGGGCCTGTGGTGATTTGCGAACCCATCTCCGTCATGCCGTAGCTGGTAAAGCTGGTAATATGCCGCTGTTCGAGCTGTTTGAGTAAATCGATAGAAATTGCGCCGCCGCCGAGCAGCAAGGCTTTAATGCTCTTGAGTGAAGCCTGTTTATCGGCGAGTAGATTGAGTAACTGTGCCGGCACGAGGGAAGCATGGGTTAAGCCGTCGCGCTCGATTTGCGCCTGCAGCGGGAGAGTCGGATCCGGTAGCACTACCGTCGCCGCCACTAGGGTGCAGCGGTTGAGAATGGCGAGGCCGCCAATATGAAACAGAGGTAACGACAACAACCAAGCATCACCAGTGACCAGCGGGATAAGACTGCGGGCGCCCTCGGCATTGGCAATATGGTTCGCAAGATTGTGCACGGCCGCCTTAGGAAAACCGCTGGAGCCAGAGGTTAAAATCACATTACTAGGACGATAAATATCAAAAGCTGTCGCGGCGAGGTCGGCGCTAGGTACTGCATTGAGACTAAAATCCAGCGTGAGTTGATGACTGCCTGACAAGGCCAGCGCCGCTTCGCTCCAATAAAAAGGAATGTGGTGGCTATCGATAAGCCCTTGCACTTGCGCCAGCGGAAAACGTGGCGAGATAGGAAAGAAGATTGCGCCAATATCCACGCAGGCCCAATACAGGCAAATCATCTCTAGATTATTACGGCTGATACACGCAAGAGGTTGCCCTTGGCCAACACCGATGCGCGTGAGCTGTTCACCCAATCCCAGCACCATTTGGCTTAAGCTCGTGTAGCTGATGTCTTGCCCATTGCACTTAACCGCAGTTTGTTCAGGGAGTGTGAGTGCGGCGCTATGTAATGGCGAGATTCGTTGCTGTGAAATGGATTGGGACGAAGCCAATGTTTTAGATTCGGACATTAGCGATTAATCCTGCTGCGTACTGGCGACAAGTTTAAGTTGATGAAGATTCAAGCATTGGGGCTTGCCGCTTGGTACGATTAAGTCTTGGCTAAAGGCGGCTAACGTATCGAGCCCTGGGATTTCATCGGGCGTCAGTATGGCGGCTAAATGGGCCAAATCATTGATACCTAAGCTGGCCTCAAGGCTGGAACTTAAGATACAGCGCACGCCATGGCTGTTCGCCTCGTCGATAAGGCGCTGAAGTTTTTCAATACTGCCCAGTAGCATGGGTTTGATGACTAATGCCGTTAATCCCTCATGCATCATAAATTGATAATCTGGGTCATTGAGGGATTCATCTAGGGCATAGGGCAGAGGAATGGCGCGATGCAGAGTGTGATTATCCTGCGGCTGTTGGCAAGGTTCTTCAATATATTCAATGCTATCCAGTGGCAAGCAAGCGGCAAAGTCGAGGGCCTGTTCCAAACTAAATCCACGATTAGCATCTAAGCGCAGCTTGAGTTCCGGTCTTTGGCTTAAGATGCCATAAATCAAACTTAACTCATCTTCCATGGAGGTTTGTGCAACCTTCACTTTAACTGAGCGCACACTGCTATCGAGCTTGGCGATTTTAGCTATCAACTCGGTTTTGGGCGCATCTGTTGGCTGGTAAATCAACGGCACTGTGGTGGTAACGGGGCGCACCGTATCGAGTTTTCCGCTGATTTTGGCATGTAGCAGGCTTAAGCCAAAGGCAATGGATGGAAAGGGACTCGCTTCGGCTTGCTCGAGCAAGCAATCAATTGATTGGTTTTGCAGCTTGGGTAATAGCGCCACTAAGGCTTGTTGAACCTCATCGAGGCTTTCACGGCTAAAGCCTAATAATGGCTGTTGGTCGATATCGAACCCTGAGAGTGGCGCGATTTCAACATATTGCTCACGCACTTCACCTTCGGTTTGCGCTTTTGCCTGAAGTACTAAGCCAGCTCTGTAGTCAATGCGTTGTTTACCCACAGGCAAAAAGCGGTTTAAGGGCAGGCGATATAAATACAAGCTAAGTGAAGTTAAGATCATATTTTCCTTAACGCTTTATCGATTTAAAAGCGGTCTGTTTGCGTGTATCTCTACGTCAAGCGTTCGACGAACAAACTTCTTATACAGGCGAGTAATCCCGCTGGATTGGCTTGATGTATGTTATGCCCCGCCTGTTCAATCTGATGCAAGATGATGGGTTGTTGTGCTTGCCAGTCCTTTGCGATCGCCGTGAATTTAGCATCCTGGCTGCCGGCAAAAAAATGGCATTCGCAAGCAAGGCTTGCAGGTAGATCCCAAAGTGAAGTTTGGCGGGCAAGTGAGGTAGCCAAAAAGATTTGCTTGAGTATGTGTTTGGGATGTTGGTCGAGCTGCGCCACGCGCTTTGTTATCAAGGCATTGCGCACCTTGTCGGGCATATCGGCAAACACTGCCTGTTGATACCAAAGCTGTAAAAAATCCCCGCTACTCAAGCTTTGCAGCCGTTTGGCCCACAGGTTGTCGCTCTTGCTGCGCGCGGCTTGTTCTTCGGTATTTGTCAGCCCGGGATGACAGGATTCTAGCCACAAACTCAACACTCGCTGCGGATAAGCTTGGGCAAGATGTAAGGCAATCCGGCCACCGAGGGAATACCCATAGAGGTAAAACGCTTCAATGCCGAGGCGATCGAGGCGGCTGATAATGTCTTGGACACAAAAGTCGAAGCCATCAGTGAGCGTCGATGCGATTTCTGGTTGATTGTCGCCGTGGCCGGGTAAATCGAGGCAGATGCAGTGAAAATGTTGGCTGAGTTTAGGGATCAGCGGTAGCCAATCGGCCTTCGATCCTAAAAAACCATGGATCAGGACCAAGTTTGGCAGTGCTGTCTCTCCATAACGGGCCACGGTCGGCATTAGCTTTGTTTCACCCATAAATTCAGCGCGGCAATCTGCTCGCTGGCTTGGTGTTGGCTAACGGTGACTTCGATGACAGAAGCACCCTGATAATCCAGCGCTTCATTATAGCTATTTTGGAAGTCTGCTAAGTTATCCACTTGGTTATAAGGAAGATTAAACATAGCGGCGGCATAACCAAATTCCAGACCATGGCTTAACCGATAGTAATCACTGCGCAGTTCCTCATTGGGGACGGGCAAGAGATTAAAGATATTACCGCCATCGTTGTTGAGGATAATGATCACCAGCGGACTGGTTAAATTGCGGGCGATGGCAAAGGAGTTGAGATCATGCAACTGGGATAAATCCCCAATAATCAAGCTGGTCGGTTTACCTTGGTGCGCTGCAATACCGCAGGCGGTGGCCAGTAAGCCATCGATCCCCGAGGCGCCGCGATTAGTGTAAGTGGTGGCAGTGCAGCAGCTCACTGGCGCGTACATATCGTACAAACGTACCGGCAGGCTATTGCCGATAAACAATTGCTGCTCCAGTGGTCGTGTATTGGCAATCGCGCGGATAACCTGAGCTTCACCAAACTCACCTTGATCAATATTGCGCACGAATAAACTATGCAATTCATCGTTGTAGCTAACTAAGGTATTAGCCCAATTCGCCGATGAAGAGCGATACCAGTTAAGCGATGCAAATTGGGCGGCGTTGGCGTGCCAAATGTGTTTAGCGTTATGGCTTGGGTCGAGCCTATCTTGCTGCGGCAGCACTTGCCAGTAACTGTGCCAGTTTTGTTCGGCAAGGTAAGCAATCAAACGCTTAGACAATAAGCGTCCACCAAACACCAGCACGCGGTCAGCCTCTTGTAACAGATTGCGCGCCTTTGGATGTTGCAGTAGTTGGTCAATATTACCAATCGCCGCCGGATGTTGTCGCAGTTGCGACTGAGCATCGGTCAGTAATGGCCAGCCAATTTTTTGCGATAGCGCAATGAGTTGCTGCGGATCTTGCTCTGGTGTTAGCGTACCCGCGATGATGACGCCCTTACCGTGGACGAAGCGCATAATGGCATCTTCACTCGGGCGGCTTAATTGTTCACGCTTACCATAGAGAGTGTAAGGACGTGCTTGCTGTAGCCAGGTTTGCAGGGGTTTGAGGTACGGCGATTCGCTATCGAGAATTGTGGCCGTTAAGTCACTCGGATACAGCGGCTCGCGGTACATACAGTTGATATGCACTGGGCGTGTTTGATTGGTCACGGCTTCATCAAGCGTGGTGAGTAACATCTGCGGCGCAATGTGTGCATCCGGTGTGGGGAGATTCACCTGCTGGGCATAATGGGCAAAAATCGCTGGTTGCACTATGGCTTGGTTGGCGCCACAACCGAGTAATTCTGGCGGTCTGTCACCACTGAGGACAATTAAAGGCACATGGGTGAGCCACGCTTCGACTATTGCAGGATAAAGATTAGCGACGGCTGTGCCTGAGGTGGTAATAATGGCAACGGGCGCAGAGCTGGCTTTGGCTAATCCAAGCGCCATAAACCCTAAGCCGCGCTCATCGAAATGCAAATGACGTTTCAGCTTGGTTTGCTGGGCTGCTGCAAGAGTTAACGGGGTTGAGCGTGAGCCTGGTGCCATGCAGACATGCTGCACACCAAGACGTGCTAATTCTTCCAGAATCAGTGCGCCCCACATGAGATTAAGTGTGGCTGTGTTTTCGGTTCGCATAGCAAGATCGATCAGGATAAAGATAGGCCTAGTGTAACGTGTTTGACGATTAAGATGTATGCCCGTCTTAACAAAACTTGGGACGACACGGAGGAGCGGTGAGGTGGAGCCTAAGCTAAGGCACAATATGCCTATCACCTCGAATAATAAGATGAAAACGTGTTAAGTATTTATCACTAAATAATGCTATCAACAATTTTCTTTATTTGTTCACTGAGCCACGCCAGCTCTTCGCTAGCGCGATTGGGCTGATTCTTTTGCACCAAGAAGATCGTCGGTGCTTCGGTGTCAGCGTATAAACGTTCTGCCTCAAGTTGTGATAATTGACAGGTATGCAGTTCGGGTATTTCTGCCACCATTTCATAAACCACTCGGTAGGGTAATAAAGAAATAGTTTGGCTCTCTCCTAAATATTCAAACAAACTAGAAATACTGGTAATGGTAATTTCAGTATTGAGTTTTATACCATTTTTTATACAGAATTCTTGATATGGGCTAAGGCGAGTACTGGGATTACCGAGATCAGTATTGACATAGGGATACTCTGCAATCGTCTCTAAGGTAATTTCTCGCTTAAAAATGGGATGATTTCGGCTAGCAATAAGATACACCTTACCCATACGTTGCAGTGTTGTGGTTTGTAACTTGTCTCCATAGGCTGCGACATCTGCGGTACTCTTATTGCAACAAATACCGAGGGTGGTATCACCATTGATGATGTCCTGCGTGGTATGCAGTGACCAAGGGGTAATATTGATATGGATAGATTTTTGCTCTTCTTTGATAGCTTGCATTAAGGCTTTAGGGAAGGCATAGGCAATAAGGCCTGGGGCGGCAATCTCAACATGTGTTTTAACATGATTGACATTGGCTGCTCGTACCTTTTGAAACTTCTCTGTACATTCAATGGTTTGTTTCGCTATCGGGTATAAGTGCGTAACAAATTCATTGGGGAATAAGCCATATTTCTTACGGATAAAAAGCTCATCACCAAATACTTCTCGCAGGTTTTTAAGGCTACGACTTATTTTGGGGGCTGGTATATCTAATGCCTTTGATACATAGGTTGCAGACTTGTTCTCATATAATGAAACAAGTATTTTTAAACTCAGAATATCGAGGCCATCCATGTTACTAATATGCATTTTTTATATTCCTTAATATTGAGTAAATACTTTAAAGAACACCTAATTATGGTGTTATTAATTTAATTTAATGTGAAATCCATCCCAAGTTTTGCACCTTAAATTTATCTATATGTAACAATAGGTTTAGAATTTTATTTTTTATATTTCAAAAAATATTATTAAACTAATTTGAAATTTTAATTTTTGATATTCAGTTACGCCAATTTCATTTTTTTAATTAACTATTATCAATATGTGCATTTTAGATTTACGCTATACAGTAATGTGTCCTGTATCCTAACTTGTTGTTTATGTTTAATTTTTAATTTAAACATGTGATCCAGGTCAAAAAAATAAATCCCGTCTGCAATAATACTGAAGGTGCTTTAAAGGAGAAAACAAAAATATAATTGTGTTATTGGAGGCGTATATGAATACTTCAGTCATTCTCAGCTATGCGTTTATGTACTTCGTACTATTCGTAGCGGTGCCATTTGTGTTTGTAATGTTTGTCATGACTTGCATTAAGTTTTTTAGGGCGGATCCCGAGGAGGCTGCACATCATGAAATGAAACTCAAACCAGTGTTATTTGATGAAGATAGTTTCAACTTTTTTAAATCACTAAAAACTGTCGTTGAAGGCAAATACGATGTCTGCTGCAATGTTCCACTCGATACTGTATTTGACATGGACCAGCACGATGCTGATTTAAACCATGAATGCCGTCTCGACTATGTGTTGATTGACCATGATTCTTCAGAAGTCAAAATGGTGATCAGCGACGCCGGTAAGCAAATCAATTCACCCATGAAAAAGCTATTCAGCAAATTCAATATTGGTTTTATTGAAATGAATCAGCATAAACAGTGGGATGCAACAAGTCTCAAGCAAGCGCTAGCCGTTTGACCACGCTCGTCGGGTTCGGAGTTCTCCGAACCCTGACTTCCTCTTTGTTTCCCAATGAATTGATATGAGGACTCGCTATGTCTACACGACAATGGCTGTGGTCATTACGCTTGGGTGCAATGGCATTGCTGCTCAGTTTTTCCGCAACAAGTGCTGAACCCGCGAAGCAAATTAATAGTGATGCTTGCATGAAGTGTCATAAGCGTAATGGTCAAATGTTAGGGCATCACGGCCAGGATGCCATGAAAATGACCTGTTCAAGCTGTCATGGTGAAAAAGGTGATCATCCCAAAAAACCAAATGATTTAGTGGTTTTTGGATTAAATGAGGCATCCGAAGCTGCTGTGCAATTAAAGGTGTGCCAAAAATGCCATATGCCAGCCAAACTCAGCTCCCAAGAGTGGACGCATAATGTGCATGCCCAAAAAGTGGCCTGTGCCGCTTGCCATAAATTACATAGCCCAACCGATCCTATGGCAGAGATGACGCCTAAGGTTCGCAGTGAGCTGTGCCGTACTTGCCATACAGGCCAGCAGGAGTAAGGTTATGGAAAATTCAAAAAGAAGATTTCTCAAAGGAGCATGCGCCTTATTGGCAGGGGCATCGGGTAGCACATTACTGGCTACTGTGAATGCCTCCAATGAGGCTAAAGCCGAACCTAGTGTGAAATACGCACTGATCCACGATGAAACTAAGTGTATTGGCTGTCGAGCTTGCGAAGTTGCCTGCCGTGAAACCAACCAAGTGCCCGAGGGTGTTGCCCGATTAAAAATAGAGCAAACTGGACCCTATGGGGAATATCCGAACCAGTTTTATCACTTCAGTCGTAAGTCTTGCCAGCATTGTGAAGACGCGCCCTGCGTCAATGTTTGCCCAACGGGTGCCGCCTTTATCGATAAAGAGACTGGCATTGTGGCGGTAGATGCTTGGAAGTGTGTGGGTTGCCAATATTGCATTGCAGCCTGCCCATACAAAATTCGTTTTATTAATCCTGTTACCCACGCTGCGGACAAATGCGATTTTTGCCGTGAGACAAACCTCGCCCAAGGTAAACAACCTGCCTGCGTCGCGGCCTGCCCGACTAAGGCATTGGTCTTTGGCAACTTAAAAGATCCCACTTCTCAGGTGGTACAAGTGCTAAAGGCTAACCCAACCCAAAGGGCTAAGGTCGACCTCGGCACTCGGCCAAAACTGTTCCGCATTGTGGCTAAATCAGGGGAGGTGGCAATATGAGCGCCCTACATTTTGATACGCTAGTGTGGCATTGGCCAATTGCAATTTACCTGTTTTTAGCGGGGGCATCTGCTGGCGCCATGTTCTTTGCGGTGTTACTCAAGCATTTTGTGTTGAAACATAATGCCTACCAGTCTGGCTTTGTGCAGGCGGCCTGTATTGTGGCGCCCGTGGCGGTGATGGCGGGTCTAGGCATCTTGGTATTGGACTTAACTAAGCCTTTCGATTTTTGGAAGATATTAGTCTTCTACAATCCTAAGTCTGTGATGTCGATGGGTGTGTTGATCCTGCTCATCTACCAAGTCTTTATGTTTATGTGGATTGGTTTGTTATTCCGTAAACCCATTGATGCATGGTGTGAGAGTCGCTTTCCCATAGTGCTGAAGTTGACAGCTTGGCTTAGCCGCTTCGAGGCCACGATTACCGGTTTATTGGTGATCTTTTCCCTCGCGCTGGGGGCTTATACTGGCTTTTTACTCTCGGCTTTACCCGGCTATCCGATGTTGAAAAACCCCGTATTGCCACTGCTGTTTTTGGCTTCGGGACTCTCATCCGGCGCGGCATTTTCTCTGCTGGGTGGGGTGTTGCTTAATGCTAATCCTAACGCCAAGGAAGTTCACTTTATCCATAAGGTTGAAATCCCATTGATTTTGGTGGAGATAGTGCTGATTTTTACCTTCTTTATGGGCTTAGTGTTGTCAGGCGGTCAAAGCAAATTTGCGGCTTTCAATGCGATAGGTTATGGCTTCTGGGGATGGGTTTTCTGGATTGGCATTGTTGGGATCGGATTATCGGGCCCCTTGGCAATGAACCTGTTTATGACCGCCACGTCAAAGCGTAAGTGGGCCTATGTAGCAGGCACCGCATGCTTAAGTCTGATTGGCGTGCTACTGCTGCGTAACTTTATTCTCTACACGGGGCAAATGACGGTCGTTTGATTGAGCATGGTTGGCTCAATGTTATAGATAAGAAGGAATTACGGTGAATGGCGAAGCGGTGTCTAAGGAAGCACCGTGAGCTAACTCCCTTTAATAACGCTGGCTGAAGTGATTAAAGGTGCGTTGTCTTGTCGCGATTTGCTGTCACAGGGAGGTTATTGGGAAGGGAAGCCATATTTGATATTTAGGTATTGTTTGCCCTGCCTCCACAAGGGCCTCGCCACCTTTATTCCTTAGGGGTGGCGTTTCTTGTTTGGGGCACGCAAGGTTACTCGCCAGTATTATTAATCCACTCGCTCATCACCACATGGGTTTTAATCTTGATGATATCGGTGTGAGTATCGATATATTCGCGGATCTCGTGCAAGCGGCGCATCGAAGGGGCATGGACATACACCAGTAAATCCATATCACCGGAAATACCACGGCAGGTAATTACTTCGGGGATCGCATGGAACACGTGTACCACATCGGCGCAGCGGGGACATTTATGTTGGATTTCGAAGTAGGCCGACACTCCCTCTTTTTGCGATTCGCTCAGCAATACTTGATAGCCACGGATCACGCCAGTTAGCTCAAGTTTTTTTATCCGCTCGGCAACCGCGCTACGGGAAAGATTGACCTGCTCTGCAATACTGGAAACACTTTGGCGAGCATCTTGGCGCAAACAATTGATGATGGCGGTATCAAACTTATCCAACGTAGACTCCGATAAAAATGGGTATAACAAGTGAGGCGGCCTAAAAGTACAACTCAGTATAAGGCCTTGAGTTACACCGTCATTTTGCCTGAAATAGTGCTTTTTACCGTCATTGTGCTGGCATTTACCACTAAGAACACCGAAATTGACGGCAGATTGCGGCGTAAAATCTCACTATACTGACGGCTTCAAAACCATTGAATGTTAACAGATGAACTCACATAGCGGAACTATAGGACGTTGGCAAGGTGCAGGCTTGATGGCCACCACTTTGCTGGGCACTGGGGTGTTTATTCTCCCGCAAATGACAATCGACAAGGCCCATGCTGGTGCGCTTATCGCTTGGTCACTCCTCACCTTAGCCATTATTCCGGTGGCGCTGATTTTTGGGCGGCTGGCGAGTGTCTTTCCCCATGCTGCGGGTCCCGCTTATTTTGTGGAAAAGGCTTTTGGGCGTACCGCAGGCCGTACTATCGGACTCATTTTTTTGTTGGTCGTGCCGATGGGGGCGCCCGCCGCGATTTTGATGACTTTCCAGTTTGTTAATGCACTCATTCCCCTCGATGGCTGGCCCAAGGTGGGCGCTGAGGTGTTCGTTATTTTTGGCTTGTTCCTGCTCAATCTTCGTGGCATTCAAGTGTCGGCCAAACTGCAATTCGGCTTAACCCTTTGTATTGTCGCCATTGTGGTGGTGCTCTTTGGCGCAAGCAGTCTTCAGCCTGGGCATTTAACCTCACTTGCCAGCTATGGCTCACCAGAAATCTCTACCATGATGATTGCCGCAGGTATCGCTTTTTGGAGCTTTTTAGGGATAGAGGCGATGACTCATCTCGCCGATGATTTTCGTCGCCCACAGCAGGATATGATCCCAGCCATGATGATGGGCACTGTGCTGGTGGGGGTTATTTATGTGGCCTGCACACTGATTTTACTGTTAGTGCCAACTGACAAAAGCGTGGCGATGATTGGTGTATTCGATGCGCTTTTAGGGGGATACGGTGCGCAAGTGATTGGTGTGTTGGGAATTGCCAGTGGCCTTGCCACAGTAAACGTCTATGCCGCCAGCGCCGCGCGTCTTGTATGGAGTTTTAGTTGTGAAGGTATTTTACCGCGCTGCTTTGCGGTTAAGAATCGTCATGGTGTGCCGATCCGTGCCTTGGCGGCCTTACTCGGCGTGATGGCGAGTGTGATAGTGCTGACTCACATCACGGGTCAGGAACTCGAACATCTTATTGCCTGGAGTAACGGGGTGTTCGTGGTGATCTACTTAATGGCGATGTTAGCTGCGGCTAAATTATTGCCCCGTAGCAACTTACCTTTAGTGGTATTAGGTTGTGGCTTCTGCTTAGCGTTAGGTATCGCGCTTGGGGCAAGCATGGCCTATGTATTTGCGTTAATCCTATTTGTTGCCCCATTCTTGTGGTGGCAAAAGAGCCATATTAGTCGTAAGCGAGCCTTGGCGGTTAACAAGGTTGCTTAATCCCGGTGTCATTCAAATAATGACAGATCAGCACGCAGGGTTGAAGCGTGCTGATCTGCGAGTCTTAAATCTGTTGATCCAGTTTAAAATCGAGTTGTACTTGTTGATTTAATTGGGGTACGGCCTTGCCCGCATCAAACTTAGGTTTGTATTTCCAGTTTTGCACTGCTGAAAGCGCCGCCTTATCAAACACTCGCTTCGGGTTAGCATCGAGCACGCGCACATTGCTGACCGTACCATCCGCAGTAATATCAAAGCCTACGACCACATAACCTTCCTTACCATTTTGTGCTGCTTCAATCGGATAACGAGGAGACACTTGCACCACGGGTAAGGCCTCAGCGGTGATAGTCGATTGGTTAAAGAATGTCGTTTGGATTGGCATTTCGGGGGTAAAAGTCTGGGGGCTAAATTCGACCACTTCAGCACTTTCGCCCGGCGTTGTGACCCGCTCCCTTGTTGGGATGGGCTTTGGCGGTTCGGGTTTGCGAGTTTCCTTTGGCGGGATAGGTGTTCGTTCACTCATCAAAATATTGATTTGCGGCGCATCTGACGTTTGTCCGCTCAATGGCTGTGGATTATGGATAAGTTGTGCCATAAACACGAACAAACCTAAGGTGATCAGTGCGCTAACGATAATAATCCCGGTGCGATTAACAAGTGCATTTTGGCCCATAGTACTTCCTTACAATTGATGAACAATATTTAATCTATAACATCCATTGCTTATTATTTGAAATATTTATTTACAAATAAGGTTAACTATTGAGCAAGTCTAATCTCTTTACCTATAACGCAAAGCGCGAATTGCTGTGATTTTTGCTGTGTTGCAGAGGCATTCTTATGATTGGCGGGCTGAATTTTCACTAAGATTGCGATTGCTAAATACTGACTGAAAAGCTGCACATTCAACTCATAAGTGTTCATAAGCTTAAGAGCGAGGCGAGATTTTGTGTTCTATATTTTGATCATTCATCTAGAAGGAGAATAAATATGGATTCTGCTGCGCTACTGAGTCGAGTTGATGAGTTGCCCCGTTTACCTAAAGCAATCAGTGAACTGCTTGATGTCGTTAACGACGACAACGCTACAGTAAAAAATATTGCGACTAAGGTGTCCCATGATCCCCTGATCAGTGCCAAGGTACTCAGATTAGCTAACTGCGCCTATTACGGCCACAGTCGCGAGGTGGGCAGTATTGATGAAGCCGTAGTACGCCTTGGAATGCAAACCTTGCGTACCTTAGTATTAGCATCTGCCGTGATGGGGGCGGTGCCTAAATGCAATGGTGTTGATTTAGCGCAGTTTTGGGGACAAACCTTCGAAATTGCACTCTACAACCAAGAGATGGCTAAACGGTGCGGTGTTCAGCCCGACGAGGCTTTTACCTGCGGCATCCTTCACCGTATTGGTGATTTATTGATTGCGGCAATTTCCCCTGAAGATGCTGAAAAAATTAACGAAGCTGTCGCACAGGGTAAAGATAAGCATGCTTTTGAGCGAGAACTCCTCGGTTATGATTCCCCCGATATTGGTGCTTTGTTGGCTCAAAATTGGAAATTTACCCCAGCATTGGTGCAAGGCATTCTTTACCAAGATCATCCTAAGGATTCGAATCCATTTTCTAAATTGGCAGCTTTGTTGTGTTTATCCCACAAAGTATTAGCAGACTGGGACACTATTGAGGATGACGATAAAACCAGTTGGCTATCGCAGCTTGCGACTAAAAAAGGCTTAAAAATGGAAATGGGTGGGCTTCGGTCTAAGTTAACGGAGCTAAGAGGTGTCGGTTTTGAAATTGGTAAGGCGCTTGCCTAAGCCAGCTGGAACAGGAAACGGCAATCTACAACCTTGATTCAAAAGCATGAATGGCAGTACTGCGATTCATGCTTTTTTATGGCTTGCTTTTAGCGTGCCACTTGGGCTTCGATGGCCTGATTACGCATCTGAATAAGCTCGCTGTGTTTGAGATACAGCAAATCAGCAGTACGGCGAATGATTTGATCTTCGTACTGGGAGAGTTGTCCATCGGCATAGGCTAATTGCCACATGGCTAGTAATAATTGCTGTTTTTGCTCCAAGCTAAATTCGGCATTAATGGTATTGGTAAACTCAAATAATGAGGTGGCATTACCTTGGGCTTTTTTGGCTTCTTCAATTAAATCATTAGCATCCTGCGCCGACATCGATAGGGTCTCTGTCAGAAGCTTAGGCAATAGTGCTCTTTCTTCTGCGGCGAGGGTTTCATCGGCATATACCACTTCGAGCAACATGCTCGCCGCCGCTAATTTTAGCTGGTGGGCTTTCTCCTCTGGAGAGATGGCATGGGTGTGGGATTGAAGGAATCGTTTCAGCTTCGCAATCATAAAGTGGCACTGCTCTGGCAAGAAGGAATAACTAGATAGAGTGATTTTTCACGTTAAAGTTCACCCTAAGCATAGGCTTAGGGTGGGGCGACATTTATAGCAGAGTATTTAAACCCTTCATCAGCAGATCTGAGCTGCCTTCGGCGCCATTTGTCTCAAGATAAGACTTGGCAATATTGATCATTGGCATGGCTAATTCTTTAGAAATACCTAGTTTTTCAAAGGCATCTAACACCATTGCGCTACCTTGCAGAGAAGAGCCAATATTGCCAGCCTTAGACAACAGGCCAGAAACGCCTGAGTTCGCATCAAGTTTAGGTGCTGCGGCTAATAGGCTGTCGGCATTAGGGATACTGGCAGCTAGTTTGGTGTAATCATTCGAACCTAGACTCGATTGTGCTAGACCTAACAGACTACCTAAACCGCCTTCGGCTTGGGTTTGGTTCAGTCCGAGTTGCGACATCACGCTGCCAACTAATGCGTTGGATTGGGTGACGCTACCAGTGGCCACTTTCTCTGTTTTTGCTGGTGTTCCTGCAAGGTTATCTAACCAGCCAGCACTGGTGGGTGTGGCTAAAAGTGTGGCGCTAATCAGAATAGAGAGTGTGAAAGTGTGTTTCATAGAGTGGCATCCTTTGACTGTTTGCGCGCAATAAAGTGGACAGTGTAACGGCTTTGAGACTTTTGTTGCAGCCCTTTTCTGTGATTTACGGTTCACTCAGGTGATTTGTGTTGTGCATTGGGGCGGGATTTTGGGTATCCTTAGCGACAATTCACGGTGTTAATTTACTTCAATTATTTTGGAAAGGCGCATGTCACTATCCGCAATTTTGACCGAAGCTTATAACTTTTTCCGTAATCATCTCACTCAGCTTGCCATGCTGACGGTGCCACTGTTATTAGTGCAGGTTGGTATTCAGCTATGGCTTGGCACAGAGATGAGCAAAGTTGATCTGGAAAACCCGCAGTTTGGCGCATCACACATGATCGCTATGATGCTCCTTCTGCTGCTCTTCTCGGTATTGATTGCGGCGTTAACGCTGTTTTTAGAACTGAGATCCCAAGGGCATAATCCATCGGCTGGTATGGTACTGAAAGCCAGCTTACCCTTTGTGCCACCTTTACTCTTGGCTGGCGTATTCTCTGGACTGGCCATTTTAGCGCCAGTGATGCTATTTGCAGCGTTTGGCCCTATGTGGTTAGTGGGACTCGTTATTAGCTTTTATCTGTTTGCTCGCCTAGCCTATGTGAACTTTATGGTGGTAGTTGAGCGTTTAACACCGCTGGAAGCGATTAAGGCAAGCTTTAGCTTTAGTGGGCCGATTGTGTTAAAAACCATTGCGTTATTGATGCTTTACTTACCGCTTTCTGTGGTTGGTAGCCAGCTTTCTGCAGCGGCATCTTTTGGTGGCTTGCCTGTGCAATTGCTCGCGGATACCTTTATGGCGTTTATTGGGTTATTCGTAAACTTGGCATTGTTCCGTTTGTATATGGTGTCTAAAAAGCCAACTGCGGAATAATATCAACTGAGCACATTCAATTTGAGGTAAGGATTTATGGGGACTGAGGCTGAGTTACTGGATAGTGAATTTATCCAAGGGTTTTCGGCCTCGCTTCTTGATGATTACCTCAATGCTAAAAACTATGTGCAGGATGTGCCAACGCAGTCATTACTGCATATTCGCAGTTTTACCCATAGGCTGACTGACTTGCTAGGGCAGAGTAAAGCGGTGTCCTTTGCTAGCCCCAATCTCTATGATCGTATTGAGCTGTTAAATCAAAAACGGCTGATCGATGTGAAGACCACCAGAGCGTTGCATCGCCTGCGCGCTGATGGTAACCGTGGCGCTCACCCTGAAAAATATCATCTTACCCAAGAGCAGTTACTCGCCTTAGCCCAAAAAGCCATTAAAGATGTACTCGCTTTAGTCGAGCATCTGTATCCGAAGGTGGTTGGCTGCGAGGCGCCTGCATACCGCTTTCAAGCCAGCGATGCGATAACGGTTAAAGATCTCTGTTACCGCGCGGTGATGGAGGATGATCCCAATGCGCAGTATCTTGTGGGGATCTCTTTTAAAACCAAAGCATTAATGCTTAAGGAGCAGGAGCTTGCCCTCGTCGATCAGTACTATGGTACTGAAGACGATAGCCCAGTAGTAAAAGCTGTCGCACAAAAAGCCAGTGATACTTTTGCTAAGGCTGCCTACTGGTTTGCCCTTGCAGCCCAAACCCATATGCAAGCCCTCTATGAGCATGGAGTGAGTTTAATCCATGGCTATCAGGGAGAGGCCGATGCCATTAAAGGCGAGGCTGCGATAGCTACTGCGGCTGAGGCTGGCGTGGTCAATGCGATGGCGCTGCTTGGCTATTTCTACCTAGTGGGCAGTGAGTCATTTAAGCCGGATTTAGCCCAAGCGAAACACTTTTTACAGCTGGCGGCCGAAGGTGAGCAAACCGAAGCCATGGCGAATTTAGGTGTGCTTTACTATCAAACCAAGGATTTACCGCAAGCCTATCATTTTATAAGTAAAGCGGCGCAGGCGGGTTATCCCCATGCCCAATATCATTTGGCCTTAATGCTCGCCAATGGTGATGGTTGTCAGCGAGATCCTATCGCGAGTGAGTATTGGATGGCCGAAGCGGCAGAGCAAGGTCAGCTCGATGCCATGCTTACCCGTGCGCAACATATGCTAAATGATGAAAGTGGCTTGGGTGGCGATGTGAGTCAGGCTGAGCGCTATCTGCGTGAGGTCATTAAATATGCTCACAGTGTGCCTGCCATGATTGAGCTGAGTATGGCATTGGCCGACGGCATTTTGGGGCGCATTGATGTGGTGGGTTCTGCGGCGCTGCTAAATCTAGCGCGCCGTCATGCTAATAGCAAAGAGGCTGAGATCATCGAGCCTCTTTGGCAATCGCTTATTTTACAAATCGATACTGTAATGAAGATCACTCAAGATCCCGGTGAAATTCATACCCTTAATCGTGCAAAAGACCTACTAAGCGCTGAGGACTACTCTTCCTCTTTTTGATGTTCAAAGATACGACCTCGGTACTCAGTTGCATGGGGTTCACGCACAACATTCGCGGTTTGATTAAACGCTGACGTTTGGCTAGTCGCTTCGCTCGCTTGTGCCTGCGCTCGGTGCGCTTGCTCACGATTAAACTTACTCAATTGGCGCGCTACATAAATACGACTAAATAGCACTAAGCAGCCTAGAGCAATTGCGCCAAATAAAAGCACAAAAGGTAATAAAAACAGAGATAAACAGATTAGACTGACACTGATTGCCATCGCTAACCAAGCCCGTGCTCCTGAAATGCGTGGCTGAAATGGGCTCTGTTGAAATTGTTGATAAATCATAAGAACTCCTAATCAAAATGGGTGAGGCTTAAGGTGAGTCGCCCAGTATTTGATAACGGGCTTGGCCAAATTGCTATGTTATAGAAGCCTCTTTCCCCAATGTTATGGACGTTCAGTGTGCAATAAATAAACGGATTGGGTCACGTTAATTTGGGTTAATTTACGTTCTTTTACGTCCATGACTTTAGTTTGTTGGTGGCTTGTGGTTGATGTGAACTTTGGGTTGTTATTTGGTATTGCTCAGGTTTTAATTGGTTATCTTTATGTTTTTGCTTAATTATTTATTAATTTGGTGACGAGTGATTCTTTGTTTGCGCTGTAACATGTGCGAAAATTTAGCCGAATTTTTGATTGGTTTTTGCTAACACTGTAAATTTATTACAGTAAGTGCCAGCCAGTCTTACCACTTCTTCCTTCAAAGCTGTAAAACCGTAGATACCAACATGAACTCATACTCGCTTAAACAAAAGATCCTGATTTCGGTCGTGATTGCGCTTTCCCTCGTGATTGGCTTGCTGTCGTGGCAAAGTTATTCCAGTCAAAAGTCATTGTTGTTGCAAAATAGTTTGGAACAGGTGCAGCGACTGGGTGATCAACAGGCTGAGCGCATTCAAGAGTGGTTAGCTGGGCGTCAGGATATCGTAGGGGCGTTAGCCGTTAAAGTTGAAGGTGACAGTTTAAACGCATTACAGCAAGCGCAAGCTTCGGGGCGATTCCAACTCACTTACTACGGTACACAAGCGGGGCAGATGCTGGACTCCGATCCAAGCATAGACCGTACGGGTTACGATCCGAGAGCGCGCCCTTGGTATAAACAAGCGATAAATGAGCGCGGTCTTATTCTCACCAAACCTTATGTTGACGTAGCTTACAATGTGTTAGTGGTCACTATGGCGCAGGCGGTTTCACAAGGTGTGGTTGGGGGCGACCTGTCGATTGCGAGTTTGGTTGAAAGTGTCAATCGCATGACCTTACCAGCCAATGGTCATGCAATCATGCTGCACAAAGATGGTACTGTCATCGCTTACAAAGATGCCTCTAAAGCGATGAAACCCGTTAGCGATATCGACAACGACCTTAATCATAATTTACCCCAGCAGAGCCGTCAGTCCAGCACATGGCTGCCAATGTATTTCGAAAACGAAGGCCGCGATAAGTTAGTTTGGGGTGTCGATATTCCCAATACCGATTGGGAATTAGTGATAGTACTGGACAAAGAGACGCTTGAGGCGCCATTAACTAATTTACTGCTGACCCAATTGGGGCTGTCGGCCGTGATGTTATTACTGAGCGTATTGGCCATTTCTTGGTTGGTGAATCTATTGCTAGGTCCGCTTGGACGTGTATCGCAGGCGCTAGCGCGTATTGCCGATGGTAATGGCGATTTAACCCAACGTATTGAGGTTGATACGCAAGATGAAGTGGGCGTACTGGCCGACAGCTTTAATCGATTTGTCGGCAGTCAGCATCAGCTCATCAGCCATATTCGTCAGTTGGCCAGTGAACTGGATGCGGACGCAGAGCGTAGTCTCAAAACTAACCATATTGCCGTGGCCGAATTACAGCGCCAGCAACAAGAAGTTGCCATGGTCGCGACCGCCGTAACCGAAATGGCAAGTGCTACTAATGAAATTGCCGCGAATGCGGAAAATACCGCTACAGCTGCGCAGCAATCAGCAGCGAGCAGCTTCCAAGGGAAAGAGTTAGTTAATAAGACCCGTAGTTCGATTAATTCTTTAGCGGATGAAGTCACTCAAGCAACTGAGGTCATTGAAGATTTAAGTCGTCACGCTCAGTCGATTTCTAGCATTTTAGCGACAATTCAAGGGATTGCTGAGCAGACTAACCTGTTAGCCCTCAATGCGGCGATTGAGGCTGCCCGTGCGGGTGAGCAGGGCCGTGGCTTTGCAGTGGTGGCCGATGAAGTGCGGGTGTTATCGCGCCGAACACAAGATTCGACCCAAGAAGTACATGCGACCATTGAAACTCTGCAACGTACAACGGCGAAGGCGGTGAGTTTGATGGAAAGCAGCCAAGTGTTAGCGGGTCATAGTGTTGAAGACGCTAATGCCGCAGCGAAGGCACTGGAGGAGATTACTCAAGCCGTACATGTGATTTCGGACATGGCAGGCCAAATTGCGACCGCGGCTGAAGAGCAAACCCAAGTAACGGGTGAAATCACTCAAAATACGGTGGCCATTAAGGATGTGACCGACGAAATTACCGAAGCAGCGAAGTCGGATCTGACCCAAGCTCAGGCATTAAAGGCGCGTGCTAATGATCTCAATGCGCAGGTCGCGACGTTTATTCTGTAAGTTTGCTTGAATAAAACAGCCCAGAATACGTCAGTGTTCTGGGCTGTTTATTTGTCACTCAATTAACCCTGCGGCAGCATCAGCTTTTCGACACTTTGGCAGATAGTGTCGCGCATCCATTTATGGCCTTGATCTTCATCGTTGCGTTGATGCCACAGTAACACATAGGCCATTGGCATAAACTCAAAGGGTAAAGGCAACAGCTTTAATGGATAGAGTTTACAGGCATGTAGGGCAAAGCTAGAAGGTAAGGTAAAAATCAAATCACTGTGGGCGCAAACACTCGCCGCGCCATAAAAGTCTGGCACAGTGGTGCTAATTTTGCGCCTGTGCCCTAAGTCTGCCAGAAAATAATCCAGCGCCCACCAATCACTCCCTTCACAGCGCACTTGCACATGCGCCATCTCTAAGTACAAGGATAAATCCCATTGGGGCGAGGTGAGAGCGGCCATCAAGGGATGAGCTTGGCGCACCAAACATACCTGTCTGTCGGTAAACAGGGTTTGGCAGGCAATGCCTTCTGGCAGGCGGTCAGTGTGTGAATCTGAGAGCGGGTGTAGATCCCGTCCTGAAATCCCAAAGTCAATTTGCCCTTGCTGCAAGTCATGCATAGATTTTTCGGTCCAGACATAGGAATCGAGCTTGATATTGGGCGCACTATTTAATAGTGGACCTATAAAATAGGGGATCAAGGTTTCGTAGGCACTTTCGACCATGGCAAAGGAAAACTGCCTATTACTGCTGGCTGGAGTAAACGTCGGTGGCTGAGTCAGTTGATATAAGTCCTGCAGAATATTCGGCAGCTTTTGTCCAATATTGAGCGCATGTGCTGTGGGTTTTAGGCCATGGGCAGTACGTTGGAATAGGGGATCATCTAACGTTTCTCGCAGGCGATTCAAGCTCTTGCTCAACGCCGACTGGCTAATGTGTAATCGGCTCGCTGCGCGGGTGACACTTTGCTCTTCGAGCAAAACCTTCAATATCACCAGTAGGTTGAGGTCGATTCTGGCTAAGTTGTCGAGATTCATAGATATTCCTCAAAGGAAATTCACTTTGGAAATTATACCATTTCTGTTCATACCTTGAGTTATTTAAACTACCGCCCACTGAAATACCTTTTACTGTTAAACCGAGATACATGTTATGCGGCGCAATCTGTTACCTATTTTGATGTCTTTGGTGCTACTCAGCCCATTGGCAATTGATATTTACTTACCTTCTATGCCCACCATGGCGGCAGAGTTCGCCGTGTCTGCCAGCGAAGTACAGTCCACATTAGTACTGTTTTTATTTGCTATGGGCGTTGGGCAGATATTGATTGGCCCATTAGCAGACCGGTATGGTCGTCGCCCTGTGGCACTCTTTGGCGTGTTGTTATATGGCGCCAGCAGTTTGCTTGCGGCCGCCGCGATTGAATTCCATTGGTTACAAATTGCCCGGGTATTACAAGGTTTGGCTGCCTGTTCGACCTCCATTGTGGTCTTTAGTGCAGTGCGCGATTGTTGCTCACCAAAAGAAGGCGCCAAGATTTACAGTTACTTAAATGGGGCTATCTGCGTGATCCCTGCTCTGGCGCCAACCTTAGGGGGTCTATTGGCCATGCAGTTTGGCTGGCGATCAACCTTTGTATTTATGACCTTGTACGCGATTTTAATGATGCTCTTGGTCGGCTATCGTCTACCCGAAACTCGTCCAGCCAATACCGTTAGTACTGGCCCTCTTTATCGTTGGAGTCGCTATAAACCGGTGTTAAGTAATACGCATTTCTTGTTTTATGCTTTTGCTTGTATGTCGGCGATGGCGGCGATTTTAAGTTATGTGTCCTACTCACCCGTGTGGCTTATTGGCCATTTAGGGGTATCCGAGCTGGCCTTTAGTGGGTTATTTGGATTGAATGCATTGGTCAATATTGCCGCGTGTTTTGTTGCGCCAGTAGTGATCCGTAAATTAGGTAATCGTCCCACCGCGATCTTCGCATTAGCACTGCTGGTGCTCTCGGCGATATTAATTGTCACAGCGCAAGCCTTTGGCCCGAGTGTAGGAATGGCTGCTGCTTTTGCCTTTATGTTGCCTATGATGTTGTTGTGTATTGGTTTTGCATTCTTGTTAGGCCCAGCAACCAGTATGGCGCTTTCTGCCTTTGGCGAGCGAGCGGGAACGGCAACGGCAATGTTAGGTTTTATCCAAATGAGTGGCGCATCAGTGATCGCAGGCCTAGTGCAGCAAACAAGCCTGACTGCACCCTATGCGGTGGCGTTAGTGATGGGATTTTTCTCTATCGGATTACTGTCAATGATGGCGTTAAGCCGATTCGACCACTGGCACCAAGAGCAGTTAGCCGCCGAGCATTAATACGCCCTAATCGGCTAATTAAAGAAACACCCTTTGCCCGTAGCTTATTTGACCATCGCTACGGGCATTTTTTAGGGATAATTCAAGCTGCTATACTGCTAGAAATTGTTTATCGAGAACGCGCTTTGAGCCGCCATTATTGCCCTACTTGCTGTTATCCAATCAATGCGTGCTTATGCTCCCATGTACAGCAGATAAAACCGCAGACGCAGCTGTTGGTATTACAGCACCCCTCTGAAGTCGAACATAAAAAGAATAGTGTTAGGGTGTTAAGCCTAGTGATACCCAATACTCAAGTATATGTGGGTGAGTCTGAAGCGGATTTTGCCTCGCTGCGGGAGCAATTAAGCCGATGTCAGCGCCCTGTTTATCTTGTATATCCCTCTGAGCAGAGCGCGAGTGTTGAAAGTCAGTCTATATGCGCTGATTGTGTGTTGCTATTAATCGATGGTACCTGGCGAAAAGCCTTTAAAATCTTACAATTAAATCCATGGTTAACACAATTTCCAGCAGTGCATTTGGCCGAAGGCTATACGTCAAGATACAAGATCCGCAAATCAAGCCGCAGCGATAGTCTTTCAACCTTGGAGGCGTGTTGTTACATGTTAAAAGCGCTTGATGAGGGTTTAGATGTGAACCCCTTATTGGTCGCCTTTGATGCTATGGTTGCGATGCGATTGCAGGCGATGCCCGCAGAGGTGAGGTTGCGCTATGATTAATTTCACTTTTTAGAATTGCGGCAAGTGATTTTCATTTTTTGCATTTTTGAGACTCTGTACGAATTAAAATAGTTAAAATCTTATTCAGATCACGCTAACGTAACGTAAAACAAGGTTTAATAGTGACGATTCATTTGCACAGCAAATGATGAGATAGCTTTGCCAGCCAATTGCTTTGCAGGGGAGTGATTCCATATTTTATGGTGTGCTGGCAGGGCTATCGAGCCTATCGATAGCCAATCTATATTATCTTAATAAACAATCAGTCACTGTGTTTAAGCGCCTTTAATCGTCTCTATTTAAGCAATGTATTTCTCGGCTAAATAGGACTGAGTAAACTGCTCAACATAACTTGGATAACCAAATAAAAAGCCTTGGGCAAAGCCTTGTCCCATATGGGTAATAATGTCTTTTTGCTGTTGTGTCTCAATGCCTTCTGCCACAAAGTGAATGTTGAGCGCCTGTGCTAATTGCACAATGGCATGGCAGAGTTTTTGGCCTGATACATCGTTCAAACGTAGAACAAACTCAGCATCAATCTTGACACTATCAATGGGCAAGGTACCTAAGCGGCTTAAAGAAGAAAGGCCAGTACCAAAGTCATCAATGGCAATGCCTACACCTAAGGCTTTAATACGTTCTAGCGTATAGCGAGCCTGTTCTGGTTGGCGTAGCAGTGCAGATTCGGTGATTTCTAAAATTAAGGCTTCAGCGGGTAGGGCGACCATTTCCAGCGCACTGACGACTTGGCCGACAAAGTCTACATGCTCTAATTGCAGCGGAGAGACGTTAACCGAAATCTTAAAATCGGGCTGATATTGTGCGCGCCATAGTGATGCTTGCTTGCAGGCTTGTTCGAGTACCCATTGTCCTATGCTGACAATGAGCCCCGTTTCCTCCAATAAAGGCACAAACTCAGCGGCCTCATAGTGCTCGCTGGGAGATTTTTGCCAGCGCAGTAGTGCCTCAGCTCCAATGGGGGTGTTGGTGTGCAAATCCACAATGGCCTGATAGGCGAGTTTAAACTGCTTTAAACTGTGGGCATGCCTGAGATTATTGATGAGTTTTAACTTAAGCTCAGCGGCTTGGCTCATCGCTTTATCATAAAACACTAAATGAGGCTGGTTCTTCTTTGCGCAATACATGGCGGTGTCGGCCAAACTAATCAGTTGGCCAGCCTGATCACCGTGTGTAGGAAACAGCGCGATACCAATACTGGTACCGAGGAAAAACTTTTGCCCTTCGATTTCGAACGGACTGTCGAATAAACTTAAAATTTGCTCTGCGAACCCTTGGATTTCTTCCTTACAACTACAATCTTGTAGCACTAAGGTAAATTCATCCCCACCCATACGGGCAATATCCGCTTTTTCGATACAACCCGCTTCTAAACGGGCGGCAACGAGTTGTAATACTCTATCGCCCATTGAATGGCCAAAGCTGTCATTGATATTTTTAAAGCCGTTGAGGTCTAAAAACATCAGTGCGCCGAGGGCGAGAGGATCGTCTTTTAATTTCTCAAGTGCGCCATTAAGTATCTGTTTAAGATGAAAACGATTTGGTAACCCCGTTAACGTATCATACATGGCGCGGGTGGTAAGTTGCGTCTCGAGCAGCTTTTTGGTGCTGATATCACTAAAGATATTCACATGATATTGAATGCCATCCGCAGCGATGCGCCGACTACTCTGCCATGCGGGAAATGTACTGCCATCTGAGCGTTGTTTTAAGGCTTCACCCTGCCAAAACCCGCGCTGTTTTAAGGCCTGCAAACACTCGCTTTGTTCACTGAGATTAAGCGGGTTGGCTTCTAAAAAATCGGGCGTTTTATTGATTAATTGTTCCGCGCTATAGCCACAAATACGACACATCGCCTTATTGACCGCCAATACCTTATTGTCGGTGTCGGTGATATAAACGGCCTCGGCACTTTCCTCCAAGGTCGTCGAGAGGATTTCTTTCGGGATATGGGCAAAACCATCGGCAATGGCTGGCCTGACTTGAGTTCTACGGTTTAATGCTTGTAACTCGACCAGTACAACAGGTTGTTGCTGTAAATAACAACGATACAGGTTTACTCGGGTGGGCAGTTCATTCCCTTGATGATTAAGGTGGAGCCAACTGAATTCGACATTAACCCCCGAGACGGCTTCAAGGATCATCTCCCGCGCAAATTCAACACTGTTACGCCCAGATGATTGAATTCTAGGGGAAAAATCATAAGGTGTGGCATTGACAAAGGTGTCATATTCAGTACCAAAGTAGTCTAAGGTGGCACTGTTTGCGCTAATAAAACTAAAGCCTTGGATCAGCGCGAGGGGTGTTTTATGGGGATGGGCTCGCCAAATAGAGAGTTTCTCTTGCAACAGCGGATCATCTGTTGTGAGTTTATTTAGCAAGTGCTGCCATCGAATCATTAGGATACTCCCTCGGTGACACAGATTAAGGTCACATCCTTTCCCTTAGTTTTTGTTTATATCAAATCGTACATCATTCATATGGGGTTAAAAATAAACCGAATCGATGTTTTGCTCAAATATAAATTAAAAAATAACAGTTTAAGATAGGTTCATTTGACTTACTTCAGCGAAAATCATGCTAACTCATCACGGCAAAATAATGTTTTATGCTATGTTTTGCCATGCAGGCTCAGTTTGGCTTGGCCATTTGTGAATTAAGGACTTTAGAGAAGGTGTAGGATGCAAAGACTAGTCAAAACTATCGTTTTAGGTATGTGTCTCGCCGCAGTGTTGCCCGCGGCGCATGCTGCTGAACAACCCAAACCTCGGTTAACCTTGGAGCAAAGGGCTGATAAGGCGCGTATCGACTCTGAGCGGATTGAACAACTGCAACTTGAAAAGGCGCGCCAAGCAGCCAAAACAACCTCAGCACGGGAAGAAACAATAAAACAGCAAACCAATCCGCAGGATTGGGAAGTGCAACAAAAGCTCAAGGCGCAAAAGCAATTTGATGAAAGGGAAAGCCGTGAGCAAAAATATCTGCAAGAAGCCAAGGAAGCTGCGGCCAAAGAGCGTAAAATCCCTAAACCTTAGCTGTACTAGCTCAGACTTGATCTGACAGTTACCAGTTTTTCACGGTGTCTGTCAGATTAGATTTGAGTCAGATTTTTCTGCACCCAAACCTGCTTTCCATCCAGCAAAGTATCCATTGGCGTTCTGCCATTGCACATCTTGCCTTGATGAGTTCGTTCATTGTTGTAATAAACCAGCCATTCGTCCAGATCTTTTTGTAGCTCGGCTAGGTCTCCATAGAGCTTTTTACGGAACGTAACCTGATAGAACTCCTGCAATATCGTCTTGTGGAACCGTTCGCAGATCCCGTTAGTTTGCGGCGACATGGCCTTGGTTTTGGTGTGGTCGATGTCGTTAATCGCCAGATATAGCTGATAATCGTGCTGTTCTACTTTGCCGCAGTATTCTGTACCCCGGTCAGTCAGAATGCGCAGCACAGGCAAGCCCTGAGCCTCATAGAATGGCAGCACTTTGTCGTTGAGTAAGTCTGCTGCAGTGATCGGCGTCTTGGTGGTATACAGCTTACAATGCGCGACTTTACAGTAGGTATCGACGTAAGTTTGCTGGTAAATCCGGCCAACACCCTTCAGGTTGCCAACGTAAAACGTATCTTGTGACCCCAGGTAGCCAGGATGGGCAGTCTCAATCTCACCACAGGCTTCATCGTCGTGTTTTTTCTTCTCAAGGGCGGCAATTTGCGCATCTGTCAGGAGTATACCTTCATCGGCAACCTTGGCTTCCAGCGCCTTCAAACGCTTCTTAAAGTTCTCCAGATCGTGTCGTAGCCAGATAGAACGAACACCGCTGCCAGAGACAAACACGCCTTGTTTACGCAGCTCATTACTGGTGCGGTGCTGGCCATGAGCAGGATACTCGATAGCATAATCAATAACCGCCTTTTCTATGGTTTCATCCACACGGTTTTTGAGGTTTGGTGCTCTACGGCTTTTATCGATAAGAGCATCGACACCACCTTCAGCGACAAGCTCCTGATAGCGGTAAAACGTGTCACGTGACACGCCCATAACCTTGCAGGCTTTTGATACGTTATTAAGCTCCTGAGCTAAATTCAGCAGCCCAGCCTTGTGTTTAATTATCGGATTGTTAGTATGCAGCATGAGAGTTACCTTTTGTTTTTGATTACGGATTCGACACCCATATCAAAACTGGTAACTCTCATCTTTTCAAGTAGATGTGTCAGATTAAGTCGAGACTAATTCACCTTAGCTGTTAATCGCGATCTATTTAAAGGCAATCTCTGCCGTTTGTCTTACGACTTTTTAGGAACTGCTGTTGAATACCTGTCCGCTGTGCCATAGCACCGATTTAGTGGCTTATCATCAAGATAAACGTCGTTGTTACCAACAATGCCAGCGCTGTGCTTTGGTGAGTGTCCCCACCGAGTTTTATCTAAGCTATGAAGCTGAAAAAGCCGAATATGACAAGCACGAAAATCACCCTCAGGACCTCGGTTATCAGCAGTTTTTAGATAGAACTCTCGCTCCTTTGTTGACTCGCTTTACTCCATCGGCGTTAGGGCTCGATTTTGGTTGTGGTGAAGGCAAAGTCTTAAGTCTGATGGCCAAAGCGCGGGGTTATCGGGTCGAGAACTACGATCTTTATTACGCTAACCACCCCGAGTTACTGACTCGGCAATACGATTTTATTACCCTGACCGAAGTTATTGAGCATGTGAGTGATGCCGATGCTTTGCTGACTCTGTTGAAGGGGATGATCAAACCTCAAGGCATTTTGGCCGTGATGACCAAGCGAGTGCTTAATCCCACGGCATTTAGCGCTTGGCATTATAAAAATGATCCCACTCATATTAACTTTTACTCCGAAGCCACCTTTCAATGGCTCGCCGAGCATTACGGCTGGCGGCTCGAAGTGATAGATAAAGACGTGGTGTTTTTGCACCAAGCCCACTAATGCGTTGGAGGCTTTTGCTGTCGCAGATAAGTTGGGATTTGCAACTTGTCTAAATCAAACTTCGATTGTGCTGGTTCGGGTAAAGGTAAGGCTGGACGCTTAATAAAATCATGCACATTGATATAGCTATCATCAACAATCTGCACAGGGTCTGGTTTTGCTGTCTGCTCTAATCCAATTCCCGTGGCAATCACCATGATTTCGAGCTCTGACTCGAGTTCAGGATCTATGGTTAGCCCAATAATAACAAGCGCATCCTTGGGTAATTGCTCATGCACTGTCGCACCGATTTGGTTGTATTGACTGAGTTCGATGGTGTCTTTGGCTACCACACTGACAATCGCAGCTTGCGCTTGATTTAGCTGGATATTATCGAGCAGCGCAGACAATCGGACACCCAACCTTAATCGCGCGAATCGCGCGGTAGTTAATCTCCGACTATGCTTTGGTTAAGCATTAAACAAGGAGGTTTGTATGCCGCGCCCTCGTAGAACCCAGATAAGCCTTGAAGACACGCCTTATTACCATTGCTGTAGCCGAGTTGTTCGGCGGGCTTTTTTATGTGGCGATGATAGTTACTCGGGTAAAAACTATGACCATCGCCGCGCTTGGGTAGAATCGCTACTGTTTGAACTTGAAGCCGTTTTTGCTATTGATGTGGCGGCCTTTGCGGTGATGTCGAATCATCTGCATCTGGTGCTACGAGTCGATATCGAGACGGCAAATCACTGGACTGACCGCGAAGTGCTTGAGCAGTGGCATAAGTTGTTTAAAGGCGATGCGTTAACGCAAAAGTTCGCAAAAGGTGAGTTGGTTGAAGCGCATGAGGTGAGCAGATTAAAGCATTCAATCGCCCTTTATCGTAGTCGTTTGTGTGATATTTCATGGTTTATGCGCTGCCTCAACGAACCAATTGCAAGACAAGCAAATCAAGAGGATAACTGTACAGGTCGTTTCTGGGAAGGTCGTTTTAAATCGCAAGCCCTACTCGATGAAGCTGCGGTATTAGCCTGTATGGCCTATGTTGATTTGAATCCGATTCGAGCGCAACTTGCTGATACACTAGAACAATCCGACCATACCAGTATCCAACTACGTATTCGGGCCGCATTAAAAGGTGAGCAGCCGAGCAATCTCCTGCCATTTATTGGTAACGAGTGCGACAACCAACCCAATGGCATTGCGTTTTCCTTAACCGATTACCTTCAATTGGTGGATGATACAGGCCGAATTATTCGCAACGATAAACGTGGAAGCATCAGTGAAAGTAGCGGTAAGATACTGAACAGATTAAATATCCCCCATGATAATTGGCTTAAGCTGACAACCGAGTTTGGCAAGCTATTTTACGGTCCTGTGGGAACCTTGCAAGAACTGACCGATTACTGCGAACATCTCGAAAAGCGACGACGGCACTTTGCTGCAAGTTGTCAGCATTTTCACAGTAACTGATAACTGCTTATATTACTTCGAAAGCAATGCTTACCTTGCATCCCAAAAACACGATGGGATAACTTACCTCGTCTAAAACACTCTATTTTTGAAAGAATTAACTCAATTTATTGCCTCAGATACTGCCCCTGTGACTTTTGCACTCTCATTTAGGCAATTTTTAGATCTTACAAGTTGTAGACAAACGTAAAGTACATTATGTTGTTGATTTATATTGGGTGGCTAGATTTATTGGATCTCCCCAGATAAGAACATGAACTTTCTTTGCACTGCTGCATCATTTACGGTGGCCATTAGATCACGTGGTTTCGTCGTCTTGTGCCAACTCACCTCTAGCCTACGCCTCATATGATGTTCTTGTTCATCAGCTCGCAAATTTGCTAGCGGCTTCCTTCAAACCAATCCTCGCGGATAAGCCCTTGCCATTCGCTAGTAGTTAACGTTTAATAACAGGATGTTATTGAACGGTGACCTTCCTACAGAGGACTTTCACCTCATTAGTTCATGCCCATGCTGGGCGTACACAAGCGCATGTTGTCGGACTGGCTTTCCGCTGCGCTCCAAACCAGCCGCAAATGCGGGCGTTAGGTTTTTTGATGCCATGAATAATCAAACTTTAAAAATACTTAATGATCTAAAAATATCTATAGATGAATCTATGCGTCACTATGAAATATGGTGGGAACTTGGGTATTCTCAGAATAGGATACAGTTTAAAGATCAGTTTGCATCACAACGATTTAATCACTTTTTACATGCATCATATGAAGCCCATGGAATAACAATGTATTTAGCTTTTGGAAGAGTATTTGATTCTGATTCACGTTCATCAAGTATCGCTTCTCTCAAAGAAAATTTAAGATTATTTGGTCACGCTGAATTAGTTAAAACTATTGAAGCCCAGTTGAAACCTCACGCCAATCTAGTCAAAAAAATATTAGATATTCGTAGTAAAACGATTGCTCATTCTGATTTGTCGCACTCCGAGAATTCTGTGTTCAAAAGCAATGCAATAACACCTGATGAATTAAAAGAATTGATTCATCAAATTAGAGAAACATATTACGATGTGTTGCGATATTTCAGTCTAACAACAACGCAACTTGAAGATGGCATATTTAGTGAGTCAACTTTAAATATGCTCAAACAATTACAAACCTAACAAATAATTATTGTGGGACAGCTACGCGGCCCGCAATTAGAAGTTATCTCCATAGAAATTTTAATCCGAAACTGACGAGTTAGAGCAAGGGGTCTATCACGCTTTTGTCCAAAATCTTGTCCGGTAAGGATATCTATTCCTCGTTGTCTGATCATTTAACTGAGCGTAACTAATTCTGCATTCGTAATAAATGCCAAGGTTAATAAACTATATTTGACAGAATGAATGGCTAAAAATTATCTATAGCTTAATCGAGTGTTATCTTGTTTTTAATACTCATTTTAATGTCAGTGGCGCTGTATCTTCCGTAGTAAATCCAAACATCACTTAAAGTAGCAAACTTAAAAGGCGTTTTGCGGGAGCACTGATTTGGTTTTTAAGCATTACCACACTAAAAAATACGTTTAGTTTAGGCATATCGATGGGGGTTATTACTCGTACCGCATGTTTAATATCATCATCAAATAAGGTGATTTGTGGTGTTAATGCGACAATTTGAGAGTGTAATAGGGCGCCTTTTATCGGTGGGAAAGAATCGTAATGTAATAATCCCGAAAAGTCATTGCGATATTTATTAAACAGATCGCCAAATTGTTCACTGACGCCATAAGGTAAGTTTTTGGGTATGGCGAGTGGATATTTACGAATATCTTCTAGGGTTAAACGATCTAAATACGTCAACGGATGTCCAGCTCTGGTACAAAAAACCGCTTCAAAAGAAGGTAAATTAAAGGATTGTATCGAGCTTTCGTGGCCAATAATCTCACCTTCAACATCAGTAATTAATAGTGTGAGCTCTCCGCGTAGCAATTTTTCCAGTTGTTGTTGCCAGGTACCAACTTCGAGATCGATATGAATGTCTGGGTATTGCTCAAAAAAACGTCCGAGAATCGGCCCTAGAATGGTATTTGCCGGTACAGGGCTTGCACCTATAGATAAATAACCACTGCTCTTACCCTGCATATAGTGTAATTCTTTTCGAAGGGCTTCGACGTTTTGCAAAATATGCTGACTATGGCTGAGAACGAGCTCCCCAGCAGGGGTTAAAGAAGTTGATTGATTCCCCCTCAGCAACAGTTCTGTACCCAGTATATGTTCGAGTCGTTGAATGCTTCGGCTTAATGAAGGTTGAGCAAGATTTAATTTTTGGGCAGCTTTTTGAAAATTACGTTCTTTGGCTAAAATCTGGAAATTTTTAAGATGCTTAAACTCAATCACAAGTCATTTGTCAAGTAGTTACAACATATGTGCAACATACCCTTGTAACTCAGTATCGACAAGCAGACGTTGGTGACAATTTGTATCTTTATCTTCATATGAATAATTAACAATTATGAGTAAGTGTTTGTTTTGATTTTTTAATTATTTGGCGCTGTTCTCGTATAGTTTTTTGTCATCAACTGATACGTAAAATGCATTGGCTTTAAAGTATTGCTGACGGTAACTATTCATTCTGCAAATAACAAATTTGCAACATAAATCTAACAAGGAATGAGTAATGAAATTGAAGAAGATCAGCATAATGACCTTTGCGGCGCTATATGCGACCGGAATAGGGACGTTAGTTGCCAATCCTTTAGATAGGAACCAAGCCGAGCAAAAACTTATTGGTATCAAGCTGGCACCCGAACAAATATTAGCCAATAAAAATAAACCAACCCATCCGGCTTTGAATCGCGCTAATAGACCGGGTCAAATTGGTATGAACGTCCATCGCGCTGTAAATGGGAGTAGCCATAAGGCGCCATTTGCATGGGAAAAGGGCATTGATGGAACGCATACCTATATTATTCAATTAATGGATGCTCCTGTTTCACTTTATCAGGGTGATAGACCTGAGTTTGCCGCCACGTCGCCTCGTAGCAATCAGCCCGCAATACGTTCTAATGAGCGTTTTGGGACAATCGATTTAAAGAGCAAAACCGTTAAAAACTACCAAGCTTTTTTAACGCGCTCTCAGAATGAAACCGCTAGCCAAATCAAGCGTGTTGCGCCAGATGCTGAAATAAAGCGTCGCTTTAATGTGGCACTAAACGGTATGACCATGGTGTTAACTCAGGAGCAAGCCGCTGAAGTGGCTAAGCTGCCCAATGTTAAAGCGGTGACTCGGGCGAAGGAATATCAATTATTCACCGATGTCGGCCCTAAGCATATTGGCGCTGATATGATTTGGCAGGGCACGAGCACTCCCGACGGCGTTGCGATGCGTGGTGAGGGCATTATTGCTGGTATTATCGACACTGGGATTAACTCAGATCACCCGTCTTTTGCCGCAGTTTCGGCAGACGGTTATAAGCACGTCAACCCATTAGGCGAAGGCAATTATCTGGGCGATTGCCAAGAATATCCTTTGATGTGTAACAGTAAGCTTATCGGTGTTCGTTCCTACGATATGATTACCGATACCTATAAAGATCCGATTTTCCAACCCGATCTGCCACCGTGGGAAGTGGATTATAAACGCCCACCCAATGGTGAAGATTACAACGGCCATGGTTCACATACTGCCAGTACCGTTGCGGGTAACGTGCTCTACAATGTGCCCTTTAAACTGAGTGGAACTGATGAAAAATCAGATGGTTTTGATACCTCTTTAGTCTTCCCCGAAATTTCAGGCGTTGCCCCAAGAGCCAACATTATTGCCTACCAAGTGTGTTATCCCGGTGGTGGTTCGTATGGCGAAAACTACGGTGGTTGTCCTGGCGATGCATTAGTCGCTGCTATTGAAGATGCCATTATCGACGGCGTCGATGTGATTAACTTCTCTATCGGTGGACTTGAAAGTCTGCCTTGGTACGATGCCGTTGAAATGGCGTTTTTAGCTGCGCGTGAATCGGGGATCTCTGTTGCCGCTTCGGCGGGTAACTGGGGGCGCTATGGCCCAGGCTATATCGACCATGTCTCACCTTGGTTAACATCCGTTGCCGCCAGTACCCATGGTCGCCAAATTGAACCTGTTGAAGGCTCGCTCACTTTTGCAGGTGAAAACGCACCTAATAAAATGGCAGGTTATGCCGTAACGGGAGATATCACTGGCCGTTTAGTTGATGCCGCAACCTATAGTGATCCACTGTGCTTGGCTCCTTTCCCTGCTGGCACATTCAATAGCGATGATATCGTGTTATGTAAGCGCGGTGAAAATGCTCGCGTACAGAAAGGTGTTAACGTTGCTGCGGGCGGTGCAGGTGGGATTATTTTATATAACGCCGTATCTTGGGACGATGGTACTGGCGCGAATAGCCTAAATTTAAACCCTTTCCCTATCCCTGGAATGCACATCGACGCGGCATCAGGCAATCAGCTTGTTGAATGGATTGCCAACACCACAGAGCCTAAAGTCACCATCACTGCGGGTAAGATTATCACCACTGAGCGCGAAGCCGATGTGTTAGCTGACTTCTCCTCCCGTGGTCCAAGTAGCACTAACCCCAATGTAATGGTGCCAAACGTGTCAGCCCCCGGGGTGGACGTGTTTGCTGCTTATTCTGACGAAATGCCTTTTAGCTTGTATCCCTCACCGAGTGATTATGAAGCCATTAGTGGTACTTCTATGGCAGGTCCACATGTGGCGGGCGCTTTAGCGTTATTAACCCAAGCGCACCCACAATGGACGCCTGCGATGATCCAGTCGGCACTGATGACCACCGCCGTGTTAGGTAAAGCTCCAACCTACGATAATCCGCCAAAATTAGTGGATGCAGCTTTCTACGATATGGGTAGCGGAGTGATTAACGTAGCCAGAGCGGTAAAAGCGGGTCTGGTGATGGATGAAAACGGTGACAATTATCGCGCCGCCAACCCCATGGAAGGTGGCGATGTGACCGCGTTAAACGTGCCTTATTTAGTCAATGCGGAATGTAAAAGTAGCTGCACTTGGATGCGTACCTTTACTGCCACGACAGACGGTGAGTGGAACGTGAGTGCGACCGAAATCACCACAGAAGGCGCGCCTTTCCTTGAGCTAAGTGTTTATCCGCAAACGATTAAGTTAAAAGCGGGTGAGCAGCAAAGTATTATGGTAACGGCGAAAATCCTCGATGTAACCTCTGTCAACGCTAACTCCTCCTCAAACGAAGTGTTTGGTAAAATTGACCTGAAACCGACGGATGCCAGTTTGCCAGATCAATACTTGCCCGTAATGGCACGTTTTACTGGCTCTAGCTTGCCTGAAATTGTCGCAGGAAAAATCCACCGCGATACTGGCACTATGTTGACACCTGAGTTGATGACCAAAGAAATCAGCGCGCTGAATGTCAAAGTGAGTGGCTTAACCGCAGGTACAGTCACAGAGCACAAACTTAATGCCGCCTATGTTGACTTTACAAAGCCTGAAACATTGGAAAATAATCCGGGTGTTTCGGTGCATTTCTTTGACGTACCAGAAGGCACTCGCCGCATCGTATGGGAAGAAGTCTCTGCAGATAATGCCGCATCAACGTCTTTAGATATTGGTATGGACTTGAATAGCAACGGCAAAGTGGAATGGTATGACGAGGCGATTTGTTACTCCTATACCGATGTTACCGACTATTGCGCGATCAATGATCCAACGCCAGGCCGTTACTGGGTGATGTTAGGTAACTTTAAGCGCCCATGGGGAGACGAGATTGATACCAAAGACAGCATTAAAGCGAGTCTGGCTATTATCTCCGACACTGATACTAAGCAACTGAATGTAACAGGGCCAGCAAGTACCAATGGTATCGATCCCTACCAATTACAAATGAACTGGTCTGCCACAGGCAGTAAAGCGGGTGATCGCTTATACGGTTTGGTTGAAGTCGGTAACGGCGCGCAAAACGTAGGTAGCATTGGCAAGATGGCCGTGCATTTAGTACATGAGGGCGATGATGTCAGCATCACGACCAGCCAACAACAGGCCAAAGAAGGCGATGTTGTTGAGGTTAAGATGGTGATGGCACCAAACCTACTCGGATTAGAGCGCGATGTGAATATTGCCTTAACACTGCCTGAAGGTTTGCAATTATTGCCTGACACGCTAAAAGCGAACAGCAATAACCAAGATCTTAAAGCTGGTCTCACTGTTGCTGCGCAGCAAATTACTCTGAAAGCGATGCAACAAGCGAGTAATGCGCAAAAACGTCAATACACCTTTACCACCAGCGAGACCGACGAGAGCTGTCGAATTCCCATCGGTTCGAATCCTTATTATTTGGATTTATTTACCGAGGCTGGAATCGCGTCTGAAGCAGCAATTGCTGGTCGGGTGAATGATACGGTAACTGTGCCATTAAGCGCATTTGGTATTGATCGTATCCCGCTGTATAACAATCCAGAAGAGTATTCACACAAAGATACCTTAAGTATTTCTCCTGGTGGATTTATTCAGCTCGATCAACTACCACTGTTCTGGGCTGCTCACTATCCAATGGAAGAGCAATATTTCCCTGATACTGTGATTGCTCCGTTATGGCGTGGAGATGGTGTTACCATCCCAGAATATAATTTGGATACCGAAAGCATGGACGGCGTATCGCTTGCTGTTACCAATGACCGACGTTATCTGATTGTTGAATGGGACAATATGCGTCAGGATTTTGCCTTTGGTATTAACCATGATCCTGATTACGATGCCCGTTACAGTTTTGAGCTATTAGCCTCAACTCAGCTTAATTTTGCCCCTGGTGAACATGAGTTTATTTTTGCCTATGACAAATTAACCGGTAACAAAGCGCATTTAGGCTCAATTGGTTTACATGGTTACTATGGACCACGTGGCACCTTTGGCCCTGCGTATGGTTATATCGGTGATGGCTTTGCCTTTAACGATCTGGATAAGAAAATTGCAGAAGGCTTAGTGGTCTGTGCTAACTACACTGGGCCTGAAGCGACAGCAATCGAACTATCATTCTCGGCTCGTGTTGGCGCCAAAGCGGTAGGTCAAGATCTGCAGATTATTGCTAAAAGTGATTACACTGGCAGCAGTAGTGTGACCTCTACTGGAAGCCTCAAAGTACCTTCAAACCTTGCGATAGGTGCACTCGGCAATATGTCTGTTGCTGAAAACACCAGCATCAGTTTTGAGGTTCTAGTGCAAGACAAAGAAAATACCGCTAATGGTATCCAAGTCACAGGCGCGCATATCACCTCAGTTGTTAATGGTAACCAAGTCACCATCACTCCCGAAAAAGATTGGCACGGTACAACCACTGTCACAGTGAAAGCCTTTGATAAGGTTTATCAAAATGACATGGTGCAAACGAGCTTTAACTTAGTCGTGAACTCTGATGGTGTAGAACCTACGCCACCAACACCTCCAACACCACCTGTTGAAGAGACTAAAGAGAGCGATGGCGGTAGCTTGGGCTGGCTTGCTGTCCTGATGCTTGGCTTGATGGCCGCATCACGTCAAAAATGGAATGTTAATAAGTAAACTTCACCTTTAAGTAGTACCTTGTCTTTGGGCCTTCTAACGGAGGCCCTTTTTTATGCGTCCAAGTGTGGATTGTCATCGGCCATAAATGATGTGTTTATCCCACATTAATTCTTCGTTACAAGCCTTGCTATTAAATCTATTAACAATTTCTCAATGTCCGTGTAGTTTAGATAGCTTATAAAAACAACAATAGGTTATCGCTATGACTGTATCCTCGGTATCGCGCGCTTTATCAACATCTTCTGTCGCCACATCCTTTGCACCTTATGTGAGTTCATTCGGTGTGAGTACATCAAAATTGGCCAAGAGCTTACTGGCTTCCATCGTCACTTTGAGTTTAATGGGTGTAGGCTTAAGTTCTGCCTATGCGGCGCAGCCCGATGCGGCTAAGCTGGCGGCGGGTGTGGAGCAAAAGGTGCTCGACTGGCGCCGAGATTTACACCAGCATCCAGAGCTATCTAATCGCGAGTTTCGCACCAGCAAAATTATCGAAAAGCATCTGAAATCCCTCGGATTAGAAGTACAAACGGGCATCGCCCATACCGGGGTTGTTGCTATCTTGAAAGGTGGAAAGTTAAAGGGCGGTAAGCCCGGCCCTTTGATTGCGATCCGCGCTGATATGGATGCTTTGCCCGTGACCGAAGTCGTCGATGTGCCCTTTGCCTCTAAAGCGACAGATACCTATCGTGGTCAAACCGTAGGGGTGATGCATGCCTGCGGCCACGATACCCATGTGGCCATGCTGATGGGCGTGGCCGAGAATTTAGTGAAAGTGAAAGATAGCCTTGCTGGCGATGTGATGTTTATCTTCCAGCCTGCTGAAGAAGGTGCGCCCGATGGCGAAGAGGGCGGCGCGGAATTAATGCTCAAACAAGGGCTGTTTGCCAAGCGTAAACCCGACCAAGTGTTTGGGATGCATGTGACCTCGAGTATGCCAAGCGGCATGATTGGGGTGCGCAGCGGCCCAGCAATGGCGAGTGAAGATTCCTTTACGATCAAAGTGAAAGGTCGCCAAACCCATGGCTCGCGTCCGTGGAATGGTGTCGACCCTATTGTGGCCGCGGCGCAAATTATTACCAATGTGCAAACTATTGTCAGTCGTCAGGTGGATATTACCAAAGCGCCTGCCGTGGTGAGTTTTGGCGCGGTCAATGGCGGCATTCGCTCGAATATTATTCCTGATGAAGTCGAGTTGATTGGCACCATCCGCACCTTTGACCAGCCTATGCGTGCCGATATTAAGGTGCGCTTGGCCGAAATCGCCGAATTATCGGCAAAAACCTTAGGTGCCACCGCGACAACCGAAATCCATCAAGGTTATCCCGTGGTGGTGAACAATCCCGAATTGGTCGCCAGTATGCGCCCCGTGCTTGCCAGCGTGGTTGGCGATAAGATGCTGATTGAGCCTGGATTAATCACAGGTGCCGAGGACTTTTCTTTCTATGCTTTGGAGTCTCCTGGGATGTTTTTCTTCCTCGGGGTGACGCCAAAGGGCACAGATCCTGAAGCGGCGGCCAGTAACCATTCGCCAGCATTTTATGTGGATGAAAGCGCGTTAAAAGTTGGTGTTGAGGCCATGACTAAGGTTGCCCTTACGGCACTGAAGGCACAATAAACCGCTTAAGCCTTATTCCGTCAGCTTTTCGGTATAACTTGAGCTTACAAAAAATTGGGCGGGAAGATCTTTTCGCCCTTGATTTGTTAATCAATATGCCCTCTTATGTGAATTTTTACAGCAAGGAGCGAACAAGATGAAGCGCACGCTATCGGCGCTGGTATTGGCGATGGGACTCTTTAATCCCCTAAGCCAAGCACAGGCCACCACGGCAGAAGATATTAAGAGTTTCACGCTAGATAACGGCATGAAAATCATGGTGCTAGAGGACTCTTCTATTCCCAATGCCAACATGTATCTATTTTGGAAAGTCGGTTCCCGTAACGAAGTCCCGGGGATTACCGGTATTTCACACTTTTTCGAACATATGATGTTTAACGGCTCGAAAAAATACGGCCCTAAGATGTTCGACCGTACCATGGAAGCTGCGGGCGGGGCTAACAATGCCTATACCACAGAGGATATGACGGTTTACACCGACTGGTTCCCAGCCAATGCGCTGGAAACCATGTTCGACCTTGAAGCGGATCGTATCGCCAACTTAGATATCAATCCCGCTATGGTGGAAAGCGAGCGTGGCGTAGTGCAGTCGGAGCGTTCAACTGGGCTTGAAAACTCTAACTGGAATACCCTTGAAGGCGAAGTTAAAGGCGTGGCCTTTTTAGCGCATCCCTATTCTTGGTCTGTGATTGGTCATGAATCGGATATCGCCGCTTGGACCTTGGAAGATTTAGTGCAATACCATAAGACCTATTACGCGCCAAACAATGCGGTCGTGGTGATTGCGGGTGATGTGAAGCTTGCCCAAGTAAAAGCCTTGGCCGACAAGTACTTTGCGCCTATTCCTGCGCAAACACCGCCAAAGGCCGTGCGTACCGTGGAGCCTGAGCAAAAGGGTGAGCGCCGTACCTTTGTTCAAAAAGCCTCGGTCAGTACGCCTAATGTGATGCTGGCTTACCATATTCCGGCAGCGACTCACGCAGATTTTTATGCGCTGGATTTATTAAGTTCGATTTTAAGCCAAGGCAATAGCTCGCGTTTATATCAAGCGCTGGTGGATAAACAAGTGGCCTTAGAAGCGCAAACCTATATGCCGATGTCGGTCGATCCCAATCTCTTTTACGTCATGGGTGTAGCTACGCCAGAGGTGAAAGCATCGACGCTAGAGCGGGCGCTGATTGAACAAATCGATGCCATTGCGACCCATGGCGTTAGCCAGCAAGAGCTAGATAAAGTTAAAAATATCAAGTTGATGGATTTTTACCGCGCGATGGAAACCATTAATGGTAAGGCCAACACTATCGGCACCTATGAAATGTATTTTGGCAGTTACGACAAGTTATTTAATGCGCCAGAGGCCTATAACAAGGTAACGCCTGCGGATATCCAACGTGTTGCCCAAACCTATTTACGCAAATCGAATCGCACGGTCGCGGTATTGGCGGCAAACGAGGAGAACTCTCAATGAAATCGATAGCAATGAAACTCTCCTTGGTAAAATCATCCTTTGTCAAATCATCTTGGCAACCGACGAAGTTAGTGGTCGCATTGGCCCTAGGCACTAGCTTAGCCTTATCCGGCTGCGCCTCCACCACGGCATCCAAACGCGTCGATACCGGCAGCTTTGCCATGCCAAGTTACGACAAGTTAGTGCTAGATAACGGCCTTACAGTGTATTTAATGCCACAGCGCGAAGTGCCGTTAATTACCTTAAATGCCGTAGTACGCGCAGGTGCCGTTAATGACACCACAGCAGGTATCGCTCAAATGACCGCCCAAGGTTTACTCCTTGGTGCGGCGGGTAAATCCAAGGCCGAGATTGAGCAGCAAGTGGATTTTCTTGGCGCTAGCTTAGGGGCCGAAGCCGATAAAGAAGGTAGCTATCTGGCCGCCGATTTTATGGCGAAAGATACCGATGTCATGCTCGGCCTATTCAGCGCCGCGCTATTAAGCCCAGACTTTGATTCAGCAGAATTCGACAAGCTTAAGCAGCGCGCCATTGCGGGTTTACAGCAGGATAAAGAAAGCCCACGCGCTGTTATTGGTCGCTACTTCGATAAACTGGTGTTCGGTGCTCATCCTTACGGTAATGCCTCATCGGGTAATCGTGAGTCACTTGAGCAAGTCACAGTGTCGCAGCTGCGCGCCTTTCATAAGAGCTACTATCAACCCGCCAATACCGCATTAACTGTGGTGGGGGATTTTGATGTGGCGGCGATGAAGGCCAAGCTAACCCAGACTTTTGGCCAGTGGAAAGGCAGCGAAAAACTCGCTCAGCCCGACTTAAACCAAGGTTTGCCAACGTTAACTGAGGCCAAAGTGCTGCTGGTGGATAAGCCAGATGCGATGGAAACTACCTTTGTTATCGGCGGTTTAGGCATTAGCCGTGATAACCCAGACTATGTGGGGCTAACGGTAGTGAACACGATTTTAGGTGGTCGCTTTACCTCTTGGCTGAACGATGAGCTGCGAGTGAATGCGGGTTTAACCTATGGCGCGCGCTCCGGCTTTAGTCCTTATACCGACTCGGGTGTGTTTACCATTAGCACCTTCACTAAGACGGAAACCACTCAACAGGCGATTGATTTAGCCCTGAAAACCTATGCTCGTTTATGGGAAAAAGGCGTCGACCAAGCGACTCTTGATTCGGCTAAGGCCTATGTTAAAGGTCAGTTCCCGCCTAAGTTCGAAACCTCGGGCCAATTGGCAGGACTCTTATCTGGTATGTATCTGTACGGCTTCGATGATAAGTTTATCAACGAGTTCCAAGCTAAAGTGGACGGTTTAACCTTAGAAGAGACTCAAAGGTTAGTGAAAACTTACTTCCCGCAAAAGGACTTACAGTTTGTGCTGATCGGCAGCGCCAGCAAGATTGCGCCTATCGCGGCCAAGTATGGCCAAGTGCAAACCGTTGATATTAATGCGGTGGGTTTTGGTCAATAACCACTGGCGTTAGTCTATTTCGCCCAATAAAAAGGTCTGCATAGTGCAGACCTTTTTTTTCTGTTCTAGATTCTAGATTCTAGATGTTATTGCGCACCTGGCTTAGCGTAGTGAGCCATCCAATCTTTCACTTGGTTATACCAATAGATGGAGTTGTTAGGCTTCATAATCCAATGGTTTTCATCGGGGAAATAAATCATCCGTGATTCAACATTACGGGTTTGCAGGGTGCGGAACAGCTCAAAACCTTGGCCGACGGGCACGCGGTAATCGAGTTGCCCATGGCTGACTAAGGTTGGGGTGTTAAAGTTGGCGGCAAAGTAATGGGGCGAAATCGCTTTATACAGCTCAGGATTATCCCAGTAGTTACCAAAGCGCGTGCTATGGACGGCAAAGTCGGCCGACATTTGTGCGTACATGTCGTACACAGCCGCATGGATCAGCAGGGCTTTGAAGGGATGCGGCTGGCCTAAAATAATCGAGGTTAAGTAGCCACCATAGCTGGCGCCACCGGCAACCATACGATCGCTATCGATCCAGCTTTGTTGCTTAAACCAGTCTGCCGCTTTGAGCACGTCCTCGAGGGATTTGTTTTTCCAATCCGGGTTAATGGCATCGGCAAACTCTTGTCCAAAGCCGCTAGAGCCGTGGAAGTTTGGCCATGCGGTGACATAACCCCAAGAGGCAAAGGTTTGCGCATTCCAACGGTAGTGGAAACCATCGCTAATGGCGTTGTGCGGACCGCCGTGGATCAACATAAACAGCGGATACTTTTTACTGCGGTCGAACCCGGGAGGATAGTGCACCCACATTTGAATGTCTTGGCCTTGGTAACCTTTGTAGGTGACCGACTCATAGGTGCCTAAATCGACATCCTTTAAAATATCGTCGTTAAATTGCTCTAAACGCTCGGTTTTACCATTGCGTGGGTTGATGCTGACTAAACGCGCTGGGTACAAAAAGCTTTGATTAGTCGCAATCAACTGACCATCTTTGGCGATAGCTGGCTGGCTAAAGTCGGTGGCTTGAGTGATGGCCTTGGCCTTACCGCTCTTAGCATCGATATGGTAAATACGGTTTGTCGCAGCATCATCAATGCTGGCATAGAAACCCTTGCTATCAGGTGTCCATTCGAATTGAGAAATTGAGCGATCCCAATCGGCAGTGAGTGTGGTGAGTTTGCGACTGCTTACATCCAGCAGCATTAGCCTTGCGGTATCGGCATAAAATCCGGGGATTTTTTGACGAGTAAAGGCAAGGGTTTTGCCATTAGGGCTAAATGTGGGGTTCAGATCCGGCGCGGGGTTATCGGGAGTGATGTTGTCGGCTTTGCTGCCGCCGATGGTGGCGAGGAACAAGTCTAATTTGGGATCGACGCGATTATCCGAACCATAGGCGCTAAAGGCGATTAAGCGTTCATCGGGGGAAATATCATAGCTTGAACTGCTTTGGCTTGAGCGTGGCAATTCATGACCTAAAGGCTGAGTCACGGCTTCGACCGTGCCGCCCGTTGCAGGGATCCTAAACACATGGGCCTGACGGCGCTCATCTAACCAATGATCGAACTGCGAATAGGGCAGCGCATTCCACTGGCGGGCGGAGACTTTATTATCTTTATCTGTCTTGAGCTGGGCCTTCATTTGCTCCCAATTCTGTTCAGGAAAGATATTGCTAATAAAATACAAATGCTTGCCAACCCACTTGATACCATTGACACCAGTGGGAATATCCGTGAGTTTGCTGGCTTCACCTGGGCCATCCATAGGTAGTAGGTAAATTTGGCCCGCGTCATCATCGTTACGTTCGCTGATAAAAGCTAAGGTTTTACCATCTGGCGAAAACACCGGCTCGCTGACTTTTAAGCCTTTGGCGGTAATCGCACGGTTATTTTTACCTTCACCGTCGAAGCGCCATAGTTGGGTTGAACCTTTGTCTTCCTTAAGGTCGTACTCAGTCACAGGCGCAATAATATGCTCGCCCGTGGATGACACCACTGGGCTACCTATGCGTTTGAGTTGCCAAAGTAATTCGACTGAGAGTGGTTTGCTTGCTTCTGCAAATGCCGTGCTGAAAGGCATGAGTAAGCTAAGCAGTAAAATGCCTGCCTTCTTCACTAGATGTCTCCTTATCATTCAGAGTGTTATCGTTATTTTGTCCCGTTAAACATCACAGTATAGAAACTGAGCATGAAATCAAACTGAGTCTATCGGTGGCGAGAGTGACTTTTATGTAAGTAACTGTAACCACTGGCCGCATTTTGATGACGAGGTATGTTGGGCATGGCGCAAGTGTTATGGCGTATTTGTGGCTAAGGTGTTTTAACGCTAATGTATTGGGAGATTGAAATAGGACTTGAATATGGCGTTAATCATCCCGCAAAAACTGGGCAAGCTATTGATCAAAAATGTATTGATACTCGCCTTGGGCAGCTTGGCTATCTTTCCTGCGCAAGCCGCTAAGGTCAGTTTTAAAGCCTTTTGCCCGCAAATGGTGGGGCAGTGGCAGGGCAATGCCGCTAAGGCAAGTGACACCCCTAGACAAGTGACGGTCAATGGATTTTGTTCCCATGATCAGCGGCAGTTGATCCTCTCCGTAAGTGTCGGTACGCACGCTCCCTACAGCGAAACCTGGTGGTTTCGGGAGCAAGGCGAGCAAGTGCTGTTAACCTACTACGACGGTGTCTCGCAGGAGAAGCAGCAACTCTTTAGTTTATATCAACAAAATGGTGATTATTCCCTGCTGGGCGAGGGAGTCGTTAATGCGCGCGCCGCCTTAATCCAACTGTTATTCGAAGCTAAATCGCCCCAAGGCGCATGGCAGTGGACGCAAAATATCCAATATTTAGACGATGATATCGACCGCTATCAGCTCTTTCGTGGGATAGAAATGACGCCTTTTGCACCATTAAATTAAGCCGACTTATTCATACTCGACAATACGCAACTCACTTTGGGACAGAAGCGTGATAGAGCCGTTGCTCTAACTCTTCAGTTTCGGATTAAAATTTTTTAAGGATTTAACGCCCGCCTAAGGGGCTGGCAACGCATAACACTAAACCCAAACACAACAACTGCAACCACCGCGGCTCAATGGGACTGGAAACGCCACGCGTTGATAGTCCCTCTTGAGGCGTTTGTGTACGCCCAGCATGGGCATGAACTAATGAGGTGAAAGTCCTCTGTAGGAAGGTCACCGTTCAATAACATGCTGTTATTAAACGCTAACTACTAGTGAATGGCAAGGGCTTATCCGCGAGGATTGGTCTGAAGGAAGCCGCTAGCAAATTTGCGAGCTGATGAACAAGAACATCATATGAGGCGTAGGCTAGAGGTGAGTTGGCACAAGACGACGAAACCACGTGATCTAATGGCCACCGTAAATGATGCAGCAGTGCAAAGAAAGTTCATGTTCTTATCTGGGGAGATCTGCTTAACACGCGATCGGTCAATAACCAGTCAGGCTCTGGTCTATTAAGTGCCTTGGCTTTTCAATCTCATCGACTGAAAAGAGCGAACCAGATGAAAACCGATAGCGCATGACGGGGCAACTCGGCATGTGATTAAGCAGAAGTCAGCAGACGGCATAGTAGCCCAACGCCCATCGTAATGGATGGGATAGCATACCCCGCGTTAGCGTTGTGGGTACATGGTGAAGGCCTGAACATTTAGAAGAAGGAGGAGTCTTGTCAAACTTGTCGATACCCACTACGTCGCCAGACGATTACTATCGGCAGCGTATTGATATGCAACCGGCCTTCAACAGCGATTTATTCCAACAACTACTCGAACCTGAAAATCTACACCGAGCTTGGCGTCAAGTTAAAGCCAATAAAGGCGCGGCTGGCATCGATGGCATGACTATCGAAGCCTTCCCGCTTTGGGTGCAGCAAGGCGGTTGGCAACAGTGTAAATCTCAACTTGAGTTAGGTGAATATCAACCCTCAGCAGTCAGACGCGTAGAGATCGACAAACCCGATGGCGGTAAACGCAAACTGGGTATCCCTAACGTCATTGATCGTGTGATACAGCAATCAATTGCTCAAATTCTCACGCCGTTGTTTGATCCTTCCTTCTCGGCTAATAGCTTCGGCTTTAGACCGAATAGGAATGCCAAACAAGCAGTCTTGCAAGTCAGGGATATCATCAAACATAAACGCAAATTTGCCGTCGATGTTGATCTGTCCAAGTTCTTTGATCGAGTAAATCATGATCTCTTAATGACTCAGTTAAGGAGCAAGGTACAGGATAAGCGTCTGCTGGCGCTTATTGGTAAATACCTGCGTGCTGGCGTAATGATCAACGACCAATTTGAAGCAAGCTTCGAAGGCGTACCTCAGGGTGGCCCACTCTCACCATTACTATCAAACATCATGTTGGATAGTCTGGATAAAGAGCTGGAAAGCAGAGGGCATCACTTCGCCCGCTACGCGGATGACTTTATCATCTTGGTCAAGTCTCAACGAGCGGGCGAACGTGTCCTCAAGAGTATTACTTGCTATCTTGCCACTAAGCTAAAACTGGTTGTTAACGAACAGAAAAGCCAAGTGGTTAAGGTAGGCCAAAGCAAGTTCCTAGGGTTTACCTTTAACCGCGGAAAGATCCAGTGGCATGTCAAAACACTGCACATCTTCAAACAAAAGATAAGACGACTGACAAACCGCAATTGGGGCGTGAGCATGAGCTATCAATTGTTTAAAGTGCGGCAATACATGCAAGGCTGGATCAACTACTTTGGCATAGCGAACGCTTACCAAGGATGTGTCGATTTAGACCACTGGATCCGTCGTCGAGTACGTATGTGCTACTGGCGTCAATGGCGAAAGCCACGGACTAAGGTACAAAACTTACTCAAACGTGGCGTCAGGATCCAAGCGGCCGTTGCTTGTGGAATTACAAGCAAAGGGCCGTGGCGAAGCTCGAAAACACCAGGGATACAGCAAGCGCTGAGTAATGAGTATCTTAAGAAAGCAGGATTGTATTCACTGAGAGATGGATGGATCGCGGTTCACTATCCGAACCAGAAAACAGGTTAGGCGTTCTAAATGAACCGCCCTGTGCGGAGCCGCATGCAGGGTGGTGTGGGGGCTGGAGGCTAAATACCTCCGGCTACCCGATTAGCTTCGTAGCCTATTGTTTCAAAATGACTTTTAACCACTTCTCTTGAAATGCATTTTACGCAAAAGCATCAAACAAACACACGTCCAACACCAAAAGCTGTGAAGGTGGCTGCCAAAACTCAAAACGTTCAAGGCTTACTTGGCCACGGTTAAGAGTCCGCGACAAAGAAAGCACACTTTCAGCGTTGATGCAGCCTTTGTGAAACCAAACTTTCCATGTGGAGCATCCAACAACATTGAAGCATCGAAGCTTGATGGTTTTCAGCGACTTTGAAACTGCTGAACATTCAACACATTCTACCAAGTGAGAATCCGACAAACTCGAAAGCCAAGTTGTGAAATTTGAACGCTAAAAGCGGATTTTTCAGAACGATTGAGCTTGGATTTTGATGATTCCTGCCTTTAAGAAGCTAACGACGCCCGCAGCGGCGAGCGTAGCGAGTCCAGCAGCCGAAGGCTGCGTGCTGCCGGGCCTTGTGTACGCCCAGCATGGGCATGAACTAATGAGGTGAAAGTCCTCTGTAGGAAGGTCACCGTTCAATAACATGCTGTTATTAAACGCTAACTACTAGTGAATGGCAAGGGCTTATCCGCGAGGATTGGTCTGAAGGAAGCCGCTAGCAAATTTGCGAGCTGATGAACAAGAACATCATATGAGGCGTAGGCTAGAGGTGAGTTGGCACAAGACGACGAAACCACGTGATCTAATGGCCACCGTAAATGATGCAGCAGTGCAAAGAAAGTTCATGTTCTTATCTGGGGAGATCTGCTTAACACGCGATCGGTCAATAACCAGTCAGGCTCTGGTCTATTAAGTGCCTTGGCTTTTCAATCTCATCGACTGAAAAGAGCGAACCAGATGAAAACCGATAGCGCATGACGGGGCAACTCGGCATGTGATTAAGCAGAAGTCAGCAGACGGCATAGTAGCCCAACGCCCATCGTAATGGATGGGATAGCATACCCCGCGTTAGCGTTGTGGGTACATGGTGAAGGCCTGAACATTTAGAAGAAGGAGGAGTCTTGTCAAACTTGTCGATACCCACTACGTCGCCAGACGATTACTATCGGCAGCGTATTGATATGCAACCGGCCTTCAACAGCGATTTATTCCAACAACTACTCGAACCTGAAAATCTACACCGAGCTTGGCGTCAAGTTAAAGCCAATAAAGGCGCGGCTGGCATCGATGGCATGACTATCGAAGCCTTCCCGCTTTGGATGCAACAAGGCGGTTGGCAACGGTGTAAATCTCTACTGGAACGAGGTGAATATAACCCTTCAGCAGTCAGACGCGTAGAGATCGACAAACCCGATGGCGGTAAACGCAAACTGGGTATCCCTAACGTCATTGATCGTGTGATACAGCAAGCTATTGCTCAAATTCTCACGCCGTTGTTTGACCCTTTCTTCTCGGCTAATAGCTTCGGCTTTAGACCGAATAGGAATGCCAAACAAGCGGTCTTGCAAGTCAGAGATATCATCAAACAGAAGCGCAAATTTGCCGTCGATGTTGATCTGTCCAAGTTCTTTGATCGAGTAAATCACGACCTGTTGATGACTCAATTGAGGATCAAGGTACAGGATAAGCGTCTGCTGGCGCTTATTGGTAAATACCTGCGAGCTGGTGTGATGGTCAACGACCAATTTGAAGCAAGCTTCGAAGGCGTGCCTCAAGGCGGCCCACTCTCGCCATTACTCTCTAACATTATGTTGGACAGTCTTGATAAAGAGCTGGAAAGCCGAGGGCACAAATTCGCCCGCTACGCGGACGACTTTATCATTTTGGTCAAGTCTCAACGAGCGGGCGAACGTGTCCTCAAGAGTATTACTCGCTATCTTGCCACTAAGCTAAAACTGGTTGTTAACGAACAGAAAAGCCAAGTGGTTAAGGTAGGCCAAAGCAAGTTCCTAGGGTTTACCTTTAACCGCGGAAAGATCCAGTGGCATGTCAAAACACTGCACATCTTCAAACAAAAGATAAGACGACTGACAAACCGCAATTGGGGCGTGAGCATGAGCTATCAATTGTTTAAAGTGCGGCAATACATGCAAGGCTGGATCAACTACTTTGGCATAGCCAACGCTTATCAAGAGTGTGTCGATTTAGACCACTGGATCCGTCGTCGAGTACGTATGTGCTACTGGCGTCAATGGCGAAAGCCACGGACTAAGGTACAAAACTTACTCAAACGTGGCGTCAGGCTCCAAGCGGCCGTTGCTTGTGGAATTACAAGCAAAGGGCCGTGGCGAAGCTCGAAAACACCAGGGATACAGCAAGCGCTGAGTAATGAGTATCTCAAGAAAGCAGGATTGTATTCACTGAGAGATGGATGGATCGCGGTTCACTATCCGAACCAGAAAACAGGTTAGGCGTTCTAAATGAACCGCCCTGTGCGGAGCCGCATGCAGGGTGGTGTGGGGGCTGGAGGCTAAATACCTCCGGCTACCCGATTATGCCAATTGCCGAAGCTAATCATTGAACCACTCCTTGGGCATTTGCTCGGCATCAAAGTCTTTGGTCCGGAGCTCTTCAAGCGTGTATGTGTTTGCCAGATAGAGATCCCACTGAGTTTCCACATCCGTGAGAACAGGTAGCAATCTCTCAATTTCTGGATCGGCATCAACATCGAGATACTGACACCAGAACCTATCGCACCATTCTGCGATCTGCCTGTGCGAGTATGGGGATGCTTCTGGGGTTGCGCCCCATCCAAGCATTTGGATCACTGATTCTCGCGTAAACGACATTTCCGCTGGCGTACTTGGTTTCATAGTTTGGAGCACATACTCACTAAGGCATAACATTTTATTCGTGCGCATGCGCGTTTATCACGTTAGACCAGTAAAAACGCGCACAGTTAACTATCTGTATGTAAAGAAGTTATCAGATTTTTTACAAATACACCATCCGGAAAAACGCGCATGCGCGTTTTCCAAACCTATTAACTAAGCTCAATATATTTTATCCAATTGATTTAAAATGACTTTCAATTTTATTTTTTGGAAAAACGCGCACGAATGTTGTTCTCAAAACCCTCAAAAACTAGCGTAATACGATATGACTGTATATCTAACTAGGATTCGGCTGTTATAGAGAAGCACTAAAGTGGAGGGCTAATAGATGAGATTTTGTAGGGTAACTCTTTCGTAAAGTCCAGAACGAACAAACGTGTGCTAACAAGTTTTGGGGCAATATCTTTTAGCCAGATGAACAGTTCAATGGTCGTAAAGATTGTCATTGTTGCAACTGTGACCGTTGGTGGCATGGATGCCGCCGTCGAGCCCTCAGGGATGAGTTTATGGCGTGTCACAGGGGAAACAATGACAATTCATCCAACATACCTGACGGCAAAATTACTGGCTTTCAGGCCGAATTGAGTTAAAGCTATCTTTCGGCGTGGATGGCTGAATGATTTGGTTGAGTGATTGGAAAATTGGCTGGTGAAGTCCAGCCTAATCCAAATCAGTATTCCTAGGTATTAAATTGCGCCTTCAAACCCGAGCTGACGCCAGGCTTCATAGCTAATAATCGCCACGGCATTGGATAGGTTGAGGCTGCGACTAGTGGACGCCATGGGAATACGTAATCGCTGTTCGGTTGGAATTGACTCGATAATCGACATAGGTAGACCACGGGTTTCTGGGCCAAATAACAGTACGTCATCTTTGGCAAAACTGAGTTCAGTATGGGGGTGACTGCCCTTAGTGGTACAGGCCATAATGCGTTTGCCTGCCATGGCTTCGAGGAAGGCATCGAAGTTTTTATGGCGAGTCACATTGGTTAAATCGGCATAGTCTAAGCCCGCACGGCGCAGTTTTTTCTCTTCAAAATCAAACCCAAGTGGCTCAATTAGATGAAGCTGGCTACCGTTGTTTGCGCAAAGGCGAATGATATTACCCGTGTTGGGTGCGATTTCTGGCTCATAGAGTGCGATATGGAACATGCTTGCCCGCCTATAAAAAATGACGCCCGATTATACGGCAAACAAGGCTTAAGCGCAGCTCTGTGTGCGCATATCTAAAGCGGCATAAACGCGAGTCCATTTTCTTTTCTCCCTATTAACCTTATCTCAGCACTTGCCTGTTTTATTCTCTCAAAGTAATATATCTCAATATCAAGATACTTTTTAAGAAGTCATTATGCCGTTTGTGATTGCGTTACTCGCCCCAGTGTTTTGGGGGACTACCTATGCATTGGTGAGTCTTTACTTACAGGATATGTCGCCCTACTGGGTGGCGGTTTGGCGCGCGCTGCCTGCGGGCATATTGCTGTTGATGCTGCGCCCACGTTTGCCGACGCTGGCATGGTCTAAATTAAGCTTGCTGGCGTTTTGTAATATTGGCGCCTTCTTTGCGCTGCTGTTTATTGGCGCCTATCGGCTACCCGGCGCCGTCGCGGGTACGCTGGGGGCGACTTTGCCATTAATCTTTTTGATCCTCGCTTGGCTGATCGATAAAAAACGTCCGGGGATGAAGTGGTTACTGCTCGGTTTGATGGGCCTTGCAGGAGTGATTTTATTGCTTAATCCCTCGGCGGATCTCGACCCGATTGGTGTCCTGTGTATGTTGAGTGCGACGACTCTGATTGCCTTTTCTTCCCGTTGGATGCAGCGCTGGGATGTGGGCGATTTTTTAGTGCTGACCGCTTGGCAATTACTCTTGGGGGGATTGATGTTGATCCCGTTGGCTTGGTTTATGGCGGGGCCGCCACAGATACCGAATATGGATGTGGTTCCCTCGTTAATCTGGTTGGCTACCGCCAATACCGCGGTGGCTTATTGGGCTTGGCTGTGGTCAATGCGAAATTTAGGGCCAGAAATCATGGGGATGGTGGCTTTAGTCAATCCCGTGGTTGCCGTATCATTAGGCGTATTGATTGTGGGTGAAACCTTAGATATGCGGCAGTGGGCGGGGATTTTAGTGATTTTACTGTCGCTGCTGCTGATGAAGTTGCCGCAAAAATTGAGGTGGAGTCCCTTAAAAGCGAGGGGTTAAATGCTAAAACACTTAGACTTACTGCCCGTACTAGAAATCCTCCTCGAGGAGCAGAGTGTCACGGCCGCAGCGGCACGGCTGCATTTAAGTCAGTCGGCGGTGAGTAAGCAATTGACTCGCCTGCGTGAAGTGTTTGATGACCCTTTATTCGAGCGCACCGCCTACGGGCTAAAGCCGACGCCCAAGGCGTTGTCGCTGGCGCCCGACTTACGCCAATGCTTACAGCAATTAGCGCAATTTACTCGGCCCGATAGTTTTGAGCCCGCCTTAAGCCAAAGACAATTTCGGATGCATCTGGTCGAAACGACCTATTCGCTGACGTTCCCACACTTTATGCCTTCGCTATTGGCGCAGGCGCCCGGTGTGAGCATCAATTGCCAAACCTGGCGGCTGGATACCATGGAAAGATTGATGCGCTGCGATATCGATCTCGCCATAGGTTGCCGCGAATGGGATGAACGTTCGCCCATGCATGTAAACCATATTCCGGACGATATCCATTATGTTGAATTGGTTCAGGATTACATAGTGTGTCTGATGCGCAGTGACCATCCTGCACTATCGCAGGAATGGAATCTCGATACCTTTTTAAGCTATCGCCAATTACAGGTTGCCTTTGGTGGCTTGGAATATTGGTTGTTAGACGATGTGCTGCAAATCCAAGGGCGTAAACGAGATATTGCGGTCAATATGACCGACTTCCAGAGTGCGCTTGCCCTGTGTGAGCAAAGCGATTTGATTCTCTGCGCTCCTTCCCGTTATGCCTTAGCGGTGATGAAGTCGTTTGATCTTAAGTATTTACCCTCGCCGATTAAACTGATCCCCGGTGCGTATTTACTGATGTGGCATAAGCATTTCGAACACGATCTCAGCCATAAATGGTTACGGGAGCTGATTATTAACAAAGTCAGCGCTTCGCTCACTAACTGATATCTGCCCCAGTGTTTAGCCAAGCTTGCAATTTGGGCAAAATCGCCTGACCATCCGCCAGTCCTTGGTGATATACGGCGGTCACTTTATCGATATTGCGGTCAAGTCGTGAGAGATTAAGTGGTGCAGCAGGGCGGATCACAAAGGTATGGCCGCTGGCAACACTTTGGGCGAGTTCATCGAGGGAGTGGTTATAACGTTGGTGGCGTACTTTGAGCGCAGCGGCCACTGCTGGATATGTTTGATAACGCTTGCGAGCTAACCAATTGAACTTCATCGGCGATTTTCGATAGTTTGCGTCCTGAGTCAGGATCACCACCTGCCGCTTATAGCCCTCTTGCTGCGCCTTCGCTACCGGAATGGGCGCGGCGATACCGCCATCGAGGTAGGTTTGGTGGTTTATCCGATAGGGATTGGCCATAAAAGGCAGGCTAGAGGAGGCGATCAGCACGTCGAGCAATTTGTCGTGCTCCTGAAAATCGGCCATGCCAAAGTAATCGGTTTGTCCTGTCTGGCAATTAAATGCCCCGACCTTAAACTCGGTTCCACTGGTTAAAAAGGTTTTAAAATCAAAAGGCAGTAGCTCATAGGCCATGCGCTTATAGGTAAAATCGGTATTGACGTAATTACCCGTGGCCAACCAGTGGCGTAGCCCCATGTAGCGCTTATCCCGCAGATATTGCTGCTGAATTTTTAAATTGCGGCCAAATTGGCGTGAAACATAAGAAGCGGGATAAATCGCCCCCGCCGATACACCTATCACATAGGGGAAGTGCAATTGTTGCTGCAAAAAGGCATCTAACACGCCGGCGGTATAAATTGCCCTCAGGCCGCCGCCTTCTAACACTAAGGCCACATCTTGCATTACGTTACTACTGCTTAATCAAATGGATAAAACAGCATACTCTAACTCACCTGATAAATGAAACGCATGCCTACGAGTGCTTAGGCGGGGATGGCTAATCTTGGCGTGTGCACGCAGGCGCTGGACTGAGTCAGTGATGCAGGGGGCGGGCTAAAATCCATCTGGCTAAAATATTGACTGAGCGCAGTGATGGCTTCTTTCACTTTGGCGGGCTGTTTGTCCCGCGCCGAGGTCACGCTGTAAACGCTGTAGGTGCGTAGCGACCATTCGGGTAAAAGTGTTACCAGTTG
>AACY020561252.1_pt1 | contig 94503 bp, 84 predicted proteins | sample 267378 | NCBI WGS metagenome assembly AACY02 (sample SAMN02954345, study PRJNA13694) | marine metagenome | biome: aquatic; feature: ocean; material: water; isolation source: isolated as part of a large dataset composed predominantly from surface... | reverse complement strand
GCCAGGCTTCGCCGCCGTGGGAGGACATCCCGCCCGACGACTACGTGCCGCTCAGCGCCGACGAAATGTTCGGCGGCCCGCCCGACGATGGCTTCGTGCCGGTATTCGACAGCGGCCCCGACGATGTGCGCGTGGCGCCGAGGCCGGCGGAAACCCGTCCGTCCGCACCGGTCGACACGCGTCCGTTGCCGCCTGCGATCGCACTCGATCCGGTCGGCTTCGACGGCGAATGGCCGGCGCTCGCCGCGCGGCTGCCGCTCAAGGGCGTCGCGTACCAGCTCGCGTTCAACAGTGAACTGACGGCTGTCGATGCGACGACGTTGAAGCTTTCCGTACCGGTGCCGCAATATGCGGACGCCGCGCAGGTCGCGAAGCTGAAGGCCGCGCTGGCCGACGCGCTCGGCAAGCCGGTCGAGGTGGCGGTCGAGGTCGGGCCCGCGCGGCGCACCGCGGCGGCGCTCGACGCGGCCGCGCGCGCGGCACGCCAGCGCGAGGCCGAGCAGGAGATTCACGGCGATCCGTTCGTCCAGCAGCTCGTGCGCGATTTCGGCGCGCGCATCGTAGAAGGTTCGGTGCGCCCGCTCGCCGATGCGGCGCCGGACGGCCCGCCGCCGACACTGCATTGAACTGACCGCCCCGCGACAGGCACAATCACGCCCACACATAGGCCGGCACGCGCCGCGTGCCGGTTTTCACACGATCAAGAAGGAGTATTCCCATGTTGAAAGGCAACCTCGCCGGACTGATGAAGCAAGCGCAGCAAATGCAGGAAAACATGAAGAAGATGCAGGAGCAGCTTGCGCTGATCGAAGTCGAAGGGCAGTCGGGCGCCGGCCTCGTCAAGGTGACGATGACGTGCCGCAACGAAGTGCGTCGCGTGTCGATCGACCCGAGCCTGCTCGCGGACGACAAGGACATGCTCGAGGACCTCGTCGCGGCTGCGTTCAACGATGCCGTGCGCAAGGCCGAAGCGACGTCGCAGGAAAAGATGAGCGGCATGACGTCGGGCCTGCCGCTGCCCCCGGGCTTCAAGCTGCCGTTCTGAGCACCGCGCCCGTGCCACTTTTTGCCCCCGTATGAAACAGCCGTCCGCCCTGTCCGCTCTCGTCGAAGCGTTGCGCGTGCTGCCCGGCGTCGGGCCGAAATCCGCGCAGCGCATGGCGGTCCACCTGATGCAGCACGATCGGGAGGGCGCGGAGCGGCTCGGCCGGTCGCTGCTGTTCGCGACCGAGCACCTGCAGCACTGCGAGAAGTGCAACACGTTCACCGAAGCGCAGATCTGCGAGGTCTGCAGCGACGAAGAGCGTGATCCGACGCTGCTGTGCGTCGTCGAGACGCCTGCCGACCAGATCATGCTCGAGCAGACGATGACTTACCGCGGGCTGTATTTCGTGCTGATGGGTCGGCTGAGCCCGCTCGACGGGATCGGTCCGAAGGAAATCCATTTCGATCGCCTCGTGCGGCGCGCGTCCGACGGTGTCGTCAAGGAAGTCGTGCTCGCGACCAACTTCACGAACGAAGGCGAAGCCACCGCGCACTACCTCGGGCAGACGCTGAAGGCGCGCGGGCTCGCGGTCACGCGCCTCGCGCGCGGCGTGCCGGTGGGCGGTGAGCTCGAATACGTCGACGCGGGCACCATCGCCCGCGCGATGCTCGACCGCCGCACGATGTAAGCCGGGCGCCGCCGGCGGGCGGCGCCGTTCCTCATGCCAGGGAGACACATGAGCACCAGCCAGGGTCCGCTCGCGGGCGTCAAAGTGCTCGAATTCGGAACGCTGATCGCGGGGCCCTTCGCGTCGCGGCTGTTCGCCGAATTCGGCGCGGAAGTGATCAAGATCGAGGATCCGAACGGGGGCGACCCGCTGCGCAAGTGGCGCAAGCTCCATCCGGAGCAGGGCGGCACGTCGCTGTGGTGGTCCGTTCAGGCGCGCAACAAGAAATCGGTCACGCTCAACTTGAAAGCCGACGCCGGCAAGGCGATCGCGCGTCAACTTGCGCGCGAGGCAGACATCGTGATCGAGAATTTCCGCCCGGGCCTGCTCGAAAAGCTCGGGCTCGGCTACGACGTGCTGTCGGCCGACAACCCGGGCCTCGTGATGGTGCGCCTGTCCGGCTACGGGCAGACCGGCCCGTACCGCGACCGGCCCGGCTTCGGCGCGATCGCCGAATCGATGGGCGGGCTGCGTCACATCACCGGCTATCCCGAACTGCCGCCGCCGCGCATCGGCATCTCGATCGGCGATTCGATCGCCGCGCTGCACGGTGTGATCGGCGCGCTGATGGCGCTGCATCACCGCAAGGTCAACGGCGGTGCGGGGCAGGTGGTCGACGTTGCGCTGTATGAAGCCGTCTTCAACATGATGGAAAGCGTGGTGCCCGAATACGGCGTGTACGGGATGGTGCGCGAGCGCACCGGCGCGTCGCTGCCGGGCATCGTGCCGTCGAATACGTATGCGTGCCGCGACGGCAGCATCGTGATCGGCGGCAACAGCGATCCGATCTTCAAGCGGCTGATGAAGGCGATCGAGCGCGACGATCTCGCCGACGATCCCGCGCTCGCGCAAAACGACGGGCGCGTGCCGCGCACGCAGGAGATCGACGACGCGATTGCCGCGTGGCTTGCGCCGCGCACGATCGAAGAAGCGCTCGTCGTGCTCAACGCGGCCGACGTGCCGGCCGGGCGTATCTATAGCGCGGCCGACATGTTCACCGATCCGCAGTTCGTCGCGCGGCAGATGATCCAGCGCTTCAAGCTGGCCGACGGCACCGACATTCCGTTGCCGAACATCACGCCGAAACTGTCCGACACGCCGGGCGAAACACGCTGGCTCGGGCCCGAACTCGGCGAGCACACGGACGAGGTGCTGCGCGGTCTCGGCTACGACGCGCAGGCGATTGCCGCATTGCGCGACGCGGGCGCGATTTGATCCCCCTCGGGCCTGTCGCTTCGCGCCAGGCTCCTGGAGCGGCGCATTCCCCAAGGGGGCTCCGCTGGCGGGGGAAAACCCGGGGCGATGCGGTGTTTTCCCGAGCACGCAGAACGCCGCAGCGCAACGCGGCGGCGCGGCGTGTCCGGGGGGCCGCAACCGTCCATCCGTAGTCGCCGGACTGTCGCTCTCGCGCCATCTTTCCTCGGTTACAATCGCCGGATGCGAATCCTACTCAGCAACGACGACGGCTATCTCGCCCCCGGTCTCGCCGCGCTCAGCGACGCGCTGCAGCCGCTGGCCGAGCTCACGGTGATCGCGCCCGAGCAGAACTGCAGCGGCGCGTCGAATTCCCTCACGTTGTCGCGGCCGCTGTCGGTGCAGCGCGCGGCGAGTACGGGTTTCTTCTACGTGAACGGCACGCCGACCGATTCGGTACACATCGCGTTGACGGGGATGGCCGAAGCCAGCCCGGACCTCGTCGTTTCCGGGATCAACAACGGCCAGAACATGGGCGAAGACACGCTCTATTCGGGGACAGTTGCGGCCGCCACCGAAGGCATCATGTTCGGCGTGCCGGCCATCGCATTCTCGCTGGTCGACAAGGGCTGGGCCCATCTGGCCGACGCCGCGCGCGTCGCCGCGGAGATCGTCGAGCACTATCTCGCGCATCCGCTGCCGGGCCAGCCGCTGCTCAACGTCAATATTCCGAACCTGCCGTACGACGAACTGAAAGGCTGGAAGGTCACGCGCCTCGGCAAGCGTCATCCGTCGCAGCCGGTGATTCGCCAGACCGACCCGCGCGGCGAACCGATCTACTGGATCGGCGCGGCAGGTGAAGCGCTGGACGCCAGCGACGGCACCGATTTTCACGCAGTGGCAAACGGTTTCGTGTCGATCACGCCGCTGCAACTGGACCTCACGCATACGCAGATGCTGCCCGCGACGCGCGAATGGGCGCGCGCCGGAGGGCGGGCTTCATGAGCGGCGAGCGCGCGAAGCGGTTCCCGCTCGCGCTCGAAGATCTCAAGCGAGCGCCACGCAAGTCGGAAGGTCGGGCCGGCGAACGCCATGCGGCGGTCGCGGTATCGAAGGCCGCCGACAAGCCTGCAGCCGTGCTGAAACCGGTTGCGGTGAAGCCTGCCGTGGTGCGGACGGCATTGCCCGGCTCCGCCGCGGCGAAGCCCGCGACCGTTCCGAAGCCGACCGCGCCGAAGCCCGCCATGCCGAAGCCGGCCGCGCCGAGCGTCGCGCCGGCCGGCGCGTTCGCGCTTACGTCGGAACGCGTGCGCGAACGGATGGTCGAACGGCTGCGCGCGAACGGTGTGACCGACGCGCGCGTGCTGGAAGCGATGGCCGCGGTGCCGCGACACATGTTCGTGGATCCGGGGCTCGCGACGCAGGCTTACGAGGATTCGGCGTTGCCGATCGGCCACCAGCAGACCATATCAAAGCCGTCGGTCGTCGCGCGCATGATCGAGCTCGCGATGGCCGGCCGCACGCTCGAGCGCGTCCTCGAGATCGGCACGGGCTGCGGCTATCAGGCCGCCGTGCTGAGCCACGTGGCGCGCGACGTGTATTCGATTGAACGCATCAAGCCGCTCTACGAGCGCGCGAAGCTGAACCTGCGGCCGCTGCGCGTGCCGAACATCCGTCTGCACTACGGCGACGGGCGTGTCGGCCTGCCGTCCGCGGCCCCGTTCGACGCGATCGTGATCGCGGCGGCGGGGCTCGACGTGCCGCAGGCGCTGCTCGAACAGCTCGCGATCGGCGGGCGGCTCGTCGCGCCGGTCGGCGCGCAGAGCGGGCAGCACCAGGTACTCACGCTCGTCGAGCGCGTCGCGCACGCGCAATGGCGAGCGTCACGGCTTGATCGCGTTTTCTTTGTCCCTTTAAAATCCGGAGTAATTTGAAACCGATGAGTATGTTGCGCGCGATGCAAAACAACCGTTCCAGGGAACCGCTCACGCTCGCCCAGCGGGCGATCTGCGTAGCTGCGTTCTCCACGCTTCTGGCCGCCTGTGCGACGCGGCTCGACAACGCGCCCGTCGTCGATCGCTCCGGTTCGCTCGGCACGACCGGCGCCGCGCAGCCCGCGGCGCCGCTCCCGCCGGCGCCGCCGGGTTACTACCGGGTGAAGCCGGGCGATACGCTGTACCGGATCGCACTCGAAAACGGGCAGAACTATCGCGACATCGCCGCGTGGAACAACCTGGCGAACCCGAACCAGATTGAAGTCGATCAGCTGCTGCGCGTTTCGCCGCAGGCCGGTGCCGCCGTTGCGGGCACGCAGGTCGCCGCGCCGATCGCGGGCGCCGCCGTTGCGACCGCGCCGCTCAGCAGCGGTCCGGCAACGCCGGCCGCCGGTACGTCGTCGTCGGTCGCGACGCCGCCTGCCGCCGCAGCCGCATCGAGCGATACGGCAGCCGCGCCGAGCGGCCCCGTGACGTTCGCATGGCCCGCGCGCGGTCCCGTGCTGAACGGTTTCGACGACGCGAAAAACAAGGGCGTCAATATCGGCGGGTCGGCCGGCGAGACCGTGAAGGCGGCGGCCGACGGTCGCGTTGTCTACTCCGGTAATGGTCTGCGCGGCTACGGCAACCTCATTATCATCAAGCACGATGCAACTTACCTCACGGCGTATGCACACAATCGCGCTTTGATGGTAAAAGAGGGGGACGCGGTAACGAAGGGGCAGAAGATCGCCGAGATGGGGAACAGCGATTCCGACCGCGTGATGCTGCATTTCGAGGTTCGCCGGCAGGGTAAACCTGTCGATCCGCTGAAGTATTTGCCGCCTCAATAACCGAGACGACCATGCCGAAATCGAAGCGCCACGAGCCGCAAGCCGAGTCTGAGAAGATCAGTCGTGCCACGCAAGCATCGGTGGGGCGAGCTGGTGCTTCGACGGACGACGAAGACGATGTCGCGGAAAACGAGCGTGACCTCGAGGCACGCGACTCTGACGCGGAAGGCGGCGACGACGAGCGCGAAGGCCGCGCCGAGGCGGCGCCCGACGTCGACGATTTCCGCACGCTGCTGCAGGCCGAGCTCACGGCCGACACGATCCAGCATTACCTGAACCGCATCAGCGTGAAGCCGCTGCTCACCGTCGAGGAGGAGCAGCGCTATTCGCGTCTGGCCAAGGCCGGCGAATTCGAGGCGCGGCAGGTGATGATCGAGCGCAACCTGCGTCTCGTCGTCAGCATCGCGAAGGGGTATCTGAACCGTGGCGTGCCGCTGCTCGACCTGATCGAGGAAGGCAACCTCGGCCTGATGCATGCAATCGAAAAATTCGACCCGACGCGCGGCTTCCGCTTCTCGACCTACGCGACGTGGTGGATCCGGCAGAGCATCGAGCGCGCGATCATGAATCAGGCCCGCACGGTGCGCCTGCCCGTGCATGTGATCCGCGAACTGAACCAGGTGCTGCGCGCGAAGCGTCACCTCGAAAAGAACTCGATGTCGACGGGCGAGGCGGCCGAGCGCCGTGAAGCCAGCATCGACGACATCGCCTATCTCACCGGCAAGACCGCCGAGGAAGTCACCGACATCCTCGCGCTCAACGAGCACACGGCGTCGCTCGATGCGCCCCTCGACCTCGATCCCGCGAGCAGCCTGCTCGACCTGCTGCCGGACGACCAGAGCCAGTCGCCCGACGCGGAGGTGCAGCACCGCGAGCTCGAGACGCTGACGCGCGCGTGGCTGTCGCGGCTGTCCGACAAGCATCGGCATGTGATCGAGCGCCGCTTCGGCCTGAACCACATCGAACCGGCAACGCTTGAGGAGCTGGCCGACGAGATGGGGCTTACACGCGAGCGCGTGCGCCAGATCCAGCAGGAAGCGCTGGTGCGCCTCAAGCGGTTTTTTGCCTCCAACGGTGTGCGCAAGGACGCCGTTCTGTAACTGATGACTCCGATTCTTGTTTTTGACATCGAGACGATTCCCGATGTCGACGGCATTCGCCGTCTGGAAGACCTGCCCGCGACGCTCGACGATGCCGCGGTGGCCGAACATGCGTTCGCGGCCCGTCGCGAGAAGACCGGCGGCGATTTCCTGCCGCACCACCTGCAGCGCATCGCGGCGATTTCGTGCGTGTTTCGCGACAACAACGGGTTTCGCGTGCGCTCGCTCGGCACGCCGCAGGACAACGAAGCGACGCTGATCCAGTCGTTCTACCGCGTGATCGAGAAATACACGCCGCAGCTCGTGTCGTGGAACGGCGGCGGCTTCGATCTGCCGGTGCTCCATTACCGCGCGCTCGTGCACGGCATTCCCGCGAGCCGCTACTGGGACCTCGGCGAGGACGACCGCGATTTCAAGTGGAACAACTACATCTCGCGTTACCACTCGCGGCATACCGACCTGATGGATGTGCTCGCGATGTACCAGGCGCGCGCGAACGCGCCGCTCGACGCGCTCGCGAAGATGTGCGGCTTTCCGGGCAAGCTCGGCATGGACGGCAGCCAGGTTTGGCCGGCGTTCCAGGCCGGGCGGATCGAGGAAATCCGCAACTATTGCGAAACCGACGTCGTCAATACCTACCTGCTGTATTGCCGGTTTCAGTTGATGCGCGGCGGCCTGACGCCGAGCGAGTATGCGGACGAGATCCTGCTCGTGAAGAACTCGCTTGCGCAGGAACCTGCGTCGCACTGGGCCGAATACCTGGCCGGTTTCGACGCGTAGTGCGGGCGAGGTGCGCCGCGGACGGTGGCGCGATCATGCGAGTTCGAGCAGCACCGGCTGGTGATCGGACGCGCGCACGTCGCCGTCGATCTCGCAGCGCGTGACGCGTGGCACCAGCGTTTCGGTCACGAACACGAAGTCGCACGCGAGCGGCCCCTCCGACCATTGCACCGTATCGTAGACCCCCGCCGTCGGCGGTGGCGGCCGGCCGGGGTGTCGTGCGACCCATGCGTCGACGAAGCGCGGCGCCTCATCGATCGGCTCCAGGAATCGGCAATAGGCGTCGCTGCCGAATGCGCTGTTGAAGTCGCCGCAAACGATCGCATCGCACGGCTGGCCGGTTGCACTGAACGGCCCCTCGGCGGTTTCGGCAGGCGCCGGTCGTGCCGCGTGCGCGCAGGCCTCGCGGTGCCGGTCGCGCAATGCGTCGACCTGGGCGAGCCGCTGGCGCGCCGAATAATATTCCAGATGCGTGGTGACCACCCGCAGTGGCCCGAAGGGCGCCTGCAACTCGACGTCGAGCGCGACGCGTGGCATCGACGGCGCGCCGGCGTCGGCCGGCCAAGGCAGCAACTGGCGGAGCACGCGCCTGACCGGCAGCCGGGTTGCGATCGCGTTGCCGAACTGGCGGCGCGGTGCGCCGGTTTCGATGGGCGGCAAGTCGGCGCCGATCGCTTCGGCGATCGTATATCCGGGCAGCAGTGCCGCGAGTTCGGCGAACTGGTCGGCACCGGGCCCGCCGGGCAGTGCACCAAAGCCGCGCGTGACTTCCTGCAGGCACAGCACGTCGAAGTCGCCGAGCGCGCGGATCGCGGCGACGGTGCGTGAAAGATCGACGCCGCCGTCCGCGTCCCGACCCCATTGGATGTTCCAGTCGATCAGCTTCATGGTCGAATCTCCTGTCGGGCGGATCCCGGGCCCGGAGCCGCTTGTGAGTCGGCGCGACGGGCCACGCGCGGCCACGGGTGCGCCCGGGCCGTCTGTCTGGCCGTTTCGGCGCAATGCCGGGCCGGCTATGCTTAAGTATCGACGCTTGGCGCATGCAAAGCGGGCGATGCGGGCCTGCGTCGTCTACAATCTCGCCTTCTTCAACGTTTGTCAGGAAAAGCTGGTGTCCGAAGCCGTCCCCACTTCTGCGCGCAAATCAAGAAATGCGCCCGTCGCGCCCGGAATCGCCCCGGTCCTCGAGATCGAATCGCTCGACATGGAAGCGCGCGGTGTCGGCCGCACGATTACCGAGGACGGCGAGCCGGGCAAGGTCATCTTCGTCGAGGGCGCGCTGCCGGGCGAGCGCGTGACCTATTCGAGCTTCCGCCGCAAGCCGAGCTACGAGCAGGCGACGGTTGTCGACATTCTGCGCCCGAGCGTGATGCGCACGAAGCCGAAATGCGCGTTCTTCGGCACCTGCGGCGGCTGCTCGATGCAGCATCTCGACATGCGTGCCCAGGTGGCGGTCAAGCAGCGCGTGCTCGAAGACAACCTGTGGCACCTGGCGAAGCTGCGCGCGGAAACGATGTTCGCGCCGATCCATGGCCCGTCGTGGGGCTATCGCTACCGCGCACGCCTGACCGTGCGCAACGTCGCGAAGAAGGGCGGCGTGCTGGTCGGATTCCACGAGAAGAAGAGCAGCTACGTCGCCGACATGACGAGCTGCGAAGTGTTGCCGCCGCACGTGTCGGCGATGCTCGTGCCGCTGCGCAGGCTCGTAGAGGGGCTGTCGATTCGCGATCGGATGCCGCAGATCGAACTCGCGGTCGGTTCGGAAGTGACGGCGCTCGTGCTGCGTGTGCTGGAGCCGATCAACGCGGACGACGAAGCGCTGCTGCGCGCGTTCGCGGACGAGCACAAGGTGCAGTTCTGGCTGCAGCCCAAAGGCCCTGATACGGTGACGCCGTTCTATCCGCTCGACGTGTCGCTCGATTACACGCTGCCGGAATTCGGCATCCGCATGCCGTTCAAGCCGACCGACTTCACGCAGGTCAACCATCAGATCAACCGCGTGCTGGTGGGCCGCGCGCTGCGCCTGCTCGCCCCGTCGCGCGACGACCGCGTGCTCGACCTGTTCTGCGGGATCGGCAACTTCACGCTGCCGCTCGCACGGCTGTCGCGCGAGGTGATGGGCATCGAAGGCAGCGACACGCTGACGACGCGCGCGCTGGCGAATGCGCGCGAGAACGGTGTCGACGGCCACACGACGTTCGCGTGCCGGAACCTGTTCGAAGTGACGGGCGACGACATCCGGGCGCTCGGCGCGTTCGACAAGTTCCTGATCGACCCGCCGCGCGAAGGCGCGCTCGCGGTGTCGAAGGCGCTGGCCGAGATCGCGCAGAGCGGTGAAGGCCCGCTGCCGAAGCGCATCGTCTACGTGTCGTGCAACCCGTCGACGCTCGCGCGCGATGCGGGCCTGCTCGTGCACGAGGCCGGCTACCGCCTGAAGGGTGCCGGTGTCGTGAACATGTTCCCGAATACGTCGCACGTCGAATCGATCGCGCTGTTCGAGCGCGACTGAGCCCCGGGCGACGGACGTAAAAAAACCGGCCCGCGGGCCGGTTTTTTCGTGATGTGCAGCGAACGTCAGTTGCGGTTGCCGCCGAAGATGCCGAGCAGCGCGAGCAGGTTCGTGAACACGTTGTACAGGTCGAGGTAGATCGCGAGCGTGGCCGAGATGTAGTTCGTCTCGCCGCCGTTCACGACCCGCTGGACGTCGAACAGCATGTAGGCGGAGAAGATCGCGATCGCGAGTACCGACACCGTGAGCATCAGCGCCGGGAGTTGCAGGAAGATGTTCGCGACCGATGCAAGCAGGATCACGATCACGCCCATGAACAGCCACTTGCCGAGCCCCGAGAAATCGCGCTTGCTGACGGTGGCGATCGTCGCCATCGCGGCGAAGATGATGCCGGTGCCGCCGAACGCGAGCATGATCAGCGACGGGCCGTTCGAGAAGCCGAGGATGAAGCTCAGCAGCCGGGACAGCATCAGGCCCATGAAGAACGTGAAGCCGAGCAGCACGAACACGCCGACCGAGCTGTTTTTGGTCCGCTCGATCGCGAACATGAAGCCGAACGCGATCGCGAAGAACGCGAGCAGGCTCATCATCGGGCTCGTGGCCGCGAACAGCGAGAAGCCCGTCGCGACGCCGACCCAGGCGCCCAGCACGGTCGGCACCATCGACAGCGCGAGCAGCCAGTACGTGTTCCGCAGCACGCGGTTGCGAACCTCGGCGGTGCTGACGGAACCGCCGCGGCCGAAATTGTACGGATAGTCGTTCATGGTTTCTCCTAACATTGAACGCATGGGCGTCCGGGGCCGGTTCGGCGCGCGCGGTGTGCGGCGCAGCAAACCGGAGCAGCTATGGCTAAGATACGTTCCGTGCCGGGAGGTTTCAATGGCCGGGCGGCACAAAACATATGGATTCTGAACCTTTCATGCGTGTAAGGGTTCAATCGCAATGATACACGGGATCGTGCTACAATAGCGGATTCATTTGAACCTGTAACTTCTTAATTTTTTGGAGTTTTTATGGCAATCGAGCGCACCCTGTCGATCATCAAGCCGGATGCGGTGGCAAAGAACGTGATCGGTCAGATCTACAGCCGTTTCGAAGGCGCCGGCCTGAAGATCGTCGCATCGCGCATGGCACACCTGTCGCGTGCAGACGCAGAGAAGTTCTACGCGGTTCACGCAGCGCGTCCGTTCTTCAAGGACCTCGTCGATTTCATGATCTCGGGCCCGGTGATGATCCAGGTTCTGGAAGGTGAAGGCGCGATCCTGAAGAACCGCGACCTGATGGGCGCAACGGATCCGAAGAAGGCAGAAAAGGGCACGATCCGCGCCGACTTCGCCGACAGCATCGACGCGAACGCCGTGCACGGCTCGGACGCTGCTGAGACGGCAGCGGTCGAAATCGCGTTCTTCTTCCCGGAAATGAACGTTTACTCGCGCTAAGCCCTGGCTGGCAGCAAGTAGGCAGGATTCAGCGCACGCGGCAAGGCAGCACATCATGACGAGCGAAACTTCCGTCAATCTTCTCGACTTCGATGCCGAGGGTCTTGTCGCGTACTGCGGCAGCCTCGGCGAGAAGCCGTTCCGCGCCAAGCAGTTGCAGCGCTGGATCCACCAGTACAACGCTGGCGACTTCGACGGCATGACCGATCTCGCGAAGTCCTTGAGAGAAAAACTCAAGGGCCGCGCGTTGATCGGCATGCCCGAGATCGCCAGCGATCACGTTTCCGCCGACGGCACGCGCAAGTGGCTGATCGACGTCGGAAACGGCAATGCGGTCGAAACCGTGTTCATCCCGGAAGAGACGCGCGGCACGCTGTGCGTGTCGTCGCAGGCCGGATGTGCGGTCAACTGCCGCTTCTGTTCGACGGGCAAGCAGGGTTTTTCCCGCAACCTGTCGACAGCCGAAATCATCGGCCAGCTCCGGATGGCCGAATTTGCATTGCGAGCGTCCCTGGGTCGCGCGCCCGGTCCGAACGGCAAGGCCGAACGGGTCGTCACCAACGTGGTGATGATGGGCATGGGCGAGCCGTTGCTGAATTACAGCGCGGTCGTGCCGGCGATGCGGCTGATGCTCGACGACAACGCATACGGGCTGTCGCGCCGTCGCGTCACGCTGTCGACGTCTGGCGTGGTGCCGATGATGGACCGCCTCGGCGCCGAGCTGCCGGTCGCGCTGGCCGTGTCGCTGCACGCGCCGAACGATCCGCTGCGCGACGAGCTGGTGCCGCTCAACAAGAAGTATCCGCTGCGCGAGCTGATGGCGGCTTGCCAGCGTTATCTGAAAGTCGCACCGCGCGACTTCATCACTTTCGAATACTGCATGCTGGACGGCGTCAACGACACCGAAGCGCATGCGCGCGAACTGCTGGCCGTCACACGCGACGTGCCGTGCAAGTTCAATCTGATCCCGTTCAATCCGTTTCCGGAATCGGGCCTCATCCGCTCGAAGCCGGAGCAGATCAAGCGCTTTGCACAGGTCCTCATCGATGCGGGTGTCGTCACGACCGTGCGCAAGACGCGCGGCGACGACATCGATGCCGCGTGCGGCCAGCTGGCCGGCGCAGTGAAGGACCGCACGCGCCTCGCGGAACGGACGGGCGCAGCAGGAAAGATCATCGAAGTTCGGGCGATTTGACAGGGATGCCTGGCCGGGGATGCCAGGGCCTTTAAGCGGTACAACACGCGAATAGCGATCGGTCGCGGCGCCTCGGCGTCGCGCATGGTAAGGACAGTTGCGGGTGCCGGCCGGCGTGAACCGGTGGCGGCCGCCAGTGAAGAAGAATCGACGCGAGGACAAGGATGAGTGAGCCGCAGCCGTCTAACGGCGCAGAGACGAATGGCGCGAAGCCGGCACCGGCGGGGTTGGAATCGCTTGCGGCAGTCGGCAGCCGACTGGCGCAGCTTCGGGAAACAAGGGGTTGGACCGTCGACGACGTGTCGGCGCGACTCAAGGTCGCACCGCAGAAGCTTCGGGCACTCGAGGCCGGCGACATCAGCCATTTGCCCGGCGTGACGTTCGCGCTCGGTGTCGTGCGCAGCTACGCGAAGATGCTCGGCGTCGATCCGGAGCCGTTCGCGCAGGCGTTGCGCCGTGAGCGCGGGGTGCCGGAAGTCGATCTGTCGATGCCCGCGTCGTCGGGCACGGATCTGCCGCGCGGCCGCGTGTCGATTCCGCTGGGCGGGTCGTCGCGGCACCACCCGTGGCTTTGGGGCACGGGGATCGTCGTCGTCGCGGTGGTTGCCGTACTGATGTGGCACACTGGCGGCGATTCGTCGAGCCTGCTCGCGCGCTTCAAGAGCGGCGATGCTGAGCATGCGTCGGCCGCGAGCGCGCCGGCGGCATCGTCGTCATCCGTCGAAGAGGCCGCCTCGAGCGGTGCGTCGGCCGTAGTCGCGAATGAGGTTCCGGCCCCGGCCGTTGCGTCTGCAGCCCCGGCGCCGGCAGTTGCGTCGGCTGCTCCGGCGCCTGCGCCCGTGGCGCCGGTCGTGACGGCAGCCGCGTCGCAGCCCGCCGTGGCAGCGGCGACGGCAAGCGCCGCAGTACCGGCCCAGCCGGCGAGCGTCGTGGTTGCGGCCGGCCAGTCGATGATCGAACTGAAGGTCAAGCAGGACAGCTGGTTCAGCGTGCGCGACAAGAGCGGCAAGGAGCTGTTCTCCGGGCTGGTGCACGGCGGCGAGGCGAAGCAGGTCGCCGGCGACGGCCCGTTCAAGGTCACGATCGGCAACAAGGCGGGCCTCGACGCGATCGCGTTCGACGGAAAACCTGTCGATCCGGCAAAATATTCGGCAGCGCGGGGTAATGTGGCGCGGTTCACGTTGCCCTGACGTCAAGCGCCGTGGCGAAGGCCTGTCGTCGATATCGGCAGGCCGTGAGGGCACGGCGCTTTTTCAATTCATGCGCCGCGTTGCGGCGCATTCCGCGTAAATGGATCTATCGATGCAATCCGAAGCTCAATCCCCACGCAGCAGTCAGATTTGTTCAACCGAGCCGGTGTTCGGCGGGCACAAGCCGCGCCGTGTATCGCATGCGGTGGATGTCCGCTGGGGCGGGCAGCTCGTGACGATCGGCGGCGACGCGCCGGTGCGCGTGCAGTCGATGACGAATACCGACACGGCCGACGCGATCGGCACGGCAATCCAGATCAAGGAACTCGCGAACGCGGGCTCCGAACTGGTGCGCATCACGGTCAACACGCCCGAGGCCGCGGCCGCCGTGCCGGCGATCCGCGAGCAGCTCGATCGCATGGGCGTGACCGTGCCGCTCGTCGGCGATTTCCACTACAACGGCCACCTGCTGCTGCGTGACTACCCGGGCTGCGCCGAGTCGCTGTCGAAGTACCGGATCAACCCGGGCAACGTCGGCCAGGGTGCGAAGCGCGATACGCAGTTCGCGCAGATGATCGAGGCCGCGGCCAAGTACGACAAGCCGGTGCGGATCGGCGTGAACTGGGGCAGTCTCGACCAGGACCTGCTCGCGCGCATGATGGACGAGAACGGTGCGCGTGCGCAGCCGTGGGATGCGCAGAGCGTGATGTACGAGGCGCTGATCCAGTCGGCGATCGGCTCGGCCGAGCGTGCGGTCGAACTGGGCCTCGGCCGCGACCGCATCATTCTGTCGTGCAAGGTCAGCGGCGTGCAGGACCTGATCGCCGTGTACCGCGAACTCAGCCGCCGCTGCGGCTTCGCGCTGCACCTTGGGCTGACCGAGGCCGGCATGGGCTCGAAGGGCATCGTCGCGTCGACGGCTGCACTCGGCGTGCTGCTGCAGGAAGGGATCGGCGACACGATCCGCATCTCGCTGACGCCGGAACCGGGCGCGTCGCGCACGGGTGAGGTGATCGTCGGCCAGGAAATCCTGCAGACGATGGGCCTGCGTTCGTTCGCACCGATGGTGATCGCGTGCCCGGGCTGCGGCCGTACGACGAGCACGCTGTTCCAGGAACTCGCGATGCAGATCCAGACCTACCTGCGCGAACAGATGCCGGTCTGGCGCAAGGCGTATCCGGGCGTCGAGAAAATGAACGTCGCGGTGATGGGCTGCATCGTCAACGGCCCGGGCGAATCGAAGCACGCGAACATCGGCATCAGCCTGCCGGGCTCGGGCGAGAACCCGGCCGCGCCTGTCTTCATCGACGGCGAGAAGGTCAAGACGCTGCGCGGCGAGCGGATCGCCGAGGAATTCCAGCAGATCGTCAGCGACTACGTCGAACGCAACTACGGCCGCGCTGAGGCCACGAACTAATTCGTCCACACACACGATGACTGAACAAAAACGCAAGATCGAGAAGCTCACCGGCGTCAAGGGCATGAACGACATCCTTCCGCAGGATGCCGGCCTTTGGGAGTTCTTCGAAGCTACGGTGAAATCGCTGCTGCGCGCATACGGTTACCAGAACATCCGCACGCCGATCGTCGAGCACACGCAGCTCTTCACGCGCGGCATCGGTGAGGTCACCGACATCGTCGAAAAAGAGATGTACAGCTTCACCGACGCGCTGAACGGCGAGAACCTGACGATGCGCCCGGAAAATACCGCGGCCGTCGTGCGCGCGTCGATCGAGCACAACATGCTGTACGACGGCCCGAAGCGCCTGTGGTACATCGGCCCGATGTTCCGTCACGAGCGTCCGCAGCGTGGCCGCTATCGCCAGTTCCACCAGGTCGGCGTCGAGGCGCTCGGCTTCGCGGGCCCTGATGCGGATGCCGAGATCATCATGATGTGCCAGCGCCTGTGGGACGACCTCGGCCTGACCGGCATCAAGCTCGAGATCAACTCGCTCGGCCTTGCCGAAGAGCGTGCCGCGCATCGCGTCGAACTGATCAAGTACCTCGAGCAGTTCGCCGACGTGCTCGACGAGGATGCGAAGCGCCGCCTGTATACGAACCCGCTGCGCGTGCTCGACACGAAGAACCCCGCGCTGCAGGAAATCGCGCAGAACGCGCCGAAGCTGATCGACTTCCTCGGCGACGAGTCGCGCGCGCACTTCGAAGGGCTGCAGCGCCTGCTGCTCGCGAACAACATTCCGTTCAAGATCAACCCGCGTCTCGTGCGTGGTCTGGACTACTACAACCTGACCGTGTTCGAGTGGGTGACCGACAAGCTCGGCGCGCAGGGCACGGTCGCAGCCGGCGGCCGCTACGATCCACTGATCGAGCAGCTCGGCGGCAAGCCGACCGCCGCATGCGGCTGGGCGATGGGCATCGAGCGGATCCTCGAACTGCTGAAGGAAGAGGATCTCGCGCCCGAGCAGGAGGGCGTCGACGTGTACGTCGTGCACCAGGGCGAGACCGCGCGTGAACAGGCGTTCATTGCGGCCGAGCGCCTGCGCGACACGGGCCTCGACGTGATCTTCCACTGCAGTGCCGACGGCGCGCCGGCGAGCTTCAAGTCGCAGATGAAACGGGCCGACGCAAGCGGCGCCGCGTTCGCGGTGATCTTCGGTGAAGAAGAGGTTGCAAACGGCACGGTGGGCGTGAAAGCGCTGCGCGGTGCGGGCGGAGATGGGGAAAAGAACGTTCAGCAGACCGTACCGGTCGAAGGCTTGACCGAATTCCTAATCAATGCGATGGTTGCATCCGCCGAAGACGGCGACGACTGATCGCGCTGGCATCCGCTCGACAAGAAAAGCCTGAACAGGAAGGAATCGCTCGCCGATGAGTTATCACGACGAACAAGAATCGATTGAAAGTGTCAAGGCGTGGTGGGCCCGCTGGGGCAACCTCACCACGTGGATCGTGCTCGCGGCGCTCGTCGTCGCGGCTGGTTTCAACGGCTGGAACTACTGGCAGCGCCGTCAGGCTGCCGAGGCGTCCGGGCTGTACGAACAGGTCCAGAAGGCCGCCGCCGCGAACGACAAGGCGACGATCGCTCGTGCCGCCGCCGACATGGAAGACAAGTTCGGCAGCACGCCCTATGCGCAGATGACTGCACTCTCCGCTGCGAAGACGCTGTACGCAGCCGGCGACTCGGCCGGTGCGAAGGCGCAGTTGCAATGGGCCGTCGATCACGCCAAGGACGACGAGTACAAGCAGATCGCGAAGCTGCGTCTCGCGTCGCTGCTGCTCGACGAGAAAGCGTACGATGCGGGCCTCGCGCTGCTGTCGGGTACGCCGGTCGATGCATTCAAGGGCCTCGTGGCCGATCGCCGCGGCGATCTGCTTGCCGCGCAAGGCAAGACCGACGATGCGCGTGCGGCTTACAAGCTCGCGCTCGACGGCCTGTCGAAGGACGACCAGTCCGCGCGTCAGCTCGTGCAGTTCAAGCTGGACGCGCTTGGCGGCTGAACCCCGGTCCCCTCAACCTCTTAACTCTGCTTCGCTAACCGATGAATTTGCTGAAACGTTACGCTGTGCCCGTTGCCTGCGCGGCGGCTGTCCTCGCACTGGCGGCCTGCTCGTCGTCGAAGGACGCGCGCCGCGTGCCGACGCCGCTCACCGAGTTCAAGCCCGTGATGGACGTGCAACAGGTCTGGAAGGCGAGCGTCGGCAAGGGCGGGCGCTACCTGTTCTCGCCGGTGGCCGTGGGCGACGCCGTCTACGCAGCGGGCGAGAACGGTTCGGTCGAGAAGATCGACGCGAAGACGGGCCAGACGCTCTGGCGCGCGAAGGTCGGCTCCGACCTGTCGGCCGGTGTCGGCAGTGACGGCAACCTGACCGCGGTCGGCGCGCTGAAGGGCGGCGTGTTCGTGCTGGGCCCGGATGGCAAGCAACTGTGGAAGACCAGCGTGCAGGGCGAGATCTTCTCGCCGCCGCTCGTCGGCAACGGCCTCGTGGTCGTCCGCACGATCGACGGCCAGGTGATCGCGTTCAACGCGCAGACGGGCGAACAGAAGTGGAACTACCGCAACCGCGCGGTGCCGCTGAACCTGCGCGTGTCGGCCGGCATGACGTTCGCGGGTGACGCGGCTGTGCTGGCGGGCTTCCCGGGCGGCGGGCTGGTCGCGATCAACCTGCAGACGGGCGAGCCGTTCTGGCAGACCCCGGTGTCGTTCCCGAAGGGTGTGACCGAAGTCGAGCGCATCAACGACGTCAGCGGTCCGCCGACGCTCGTGGGCGCGGAAGCCTGCGCGGTGACGTTCCAGGGTCAGCTTGGCTGCTTCGATGCGAACTCGGGCCGCCCGCTGTGGGAAAAGGCGTTCTCGAGCCGCAGCGGTCTCGCGCAGGACGATTCGGTGGTCGCCGGCGGCGACGACTGGTCGGTCGTGACTGCGTACGACGCTGCGTCGGGCAACCAGCTGTGGCGTAACGACAAGCTCAAGAGCCGTGACGTCGGCGTGCCGTATCTGCTCGGGCACGCGGTCGTGTTGGGCGATTACAAGGGCTTCGTGCACTTCCTGTCCCGCGAAGACGGCAGCTTCATCGCACGGATGAAGACCGACGGCAGTGCGATTACGGCGGCGCCGGTCCTCGCGGGCAACACGCTCGTCGTGCAGACGAAGGACGGCGGCCTGTACGGATTCCGTCCGCGCTGACGCGCAGGAAACATGCGCGGCCGTGCGCGACGGGCTTGTCCCGCGCGCCGCGGCCGCGCGACTTGAAGGCGGCCGGTGCTCCCGGCCGCTCGGTATTTGAAAGGCAGTTCGAGACGAAAGACGACGGCGCGCAACGCGCGCCAGGCGCGCGCATCCGGCGCGGCGCGAATTCGTGATATTTTCATTCAGCGCAGCCGCCCGCAGCAGCGGGCCTCCCGCTGCTGCGCTTCACCGTAGAAAACACAGATGAAACCGGTCATTGCCCTCGTTGGGCGCCCCAATGTGGGGAAATCCACGCTGTTCAACCGGCTCACGCGCTCGCGCGATGCGCTGGTCGCCGACTTGCCGGGCCTGACGCGCGATCGCCATTACGGCGAAGGGCGCGTCGGCGAGCGGCCGTACCTGGTCGTCGATACCGGCGGCTTCGAGCCCGTCGCGAAGGACGGCATCCTGCACGAGATGGCACGCCAGACGCGGCAGGCCGTCGAGGAAGCCGACGTCGTCGTGTTCATCGTCGACGGCCGTAACGGGCTCGCGCCGCAGGACAAGTCGATCGCCGACTACCTGCGCAAGACCGGCCGGCCGATCTTCCTCGTCGTCAACAAGGCCGAGGGGATGAAGTACACGGCGGTCGCGACGGACTTCTACGAGCTCGGGCTCGGCGATCCGCGTGCGATTTCGGCTGCGCACGGTGACGGCGTCACCGACATGATCAACGAGGCGCTAGACGTCGCGTATGCGGACCGTCCGGAGGAAGAGGACGAGAACGATCCTTCGCGCGGCATCAAGATCGCGATCGTCGGCCGTCCGAACGTCGGCAAGTCGACGCTCGTGAACGCGCTGATCGGCGAGGATCGCGTGATCGCGTTCGACATGCCGGGTACGACGCGCGATTCGATCTATGTCGACTTCGAGCGTAACGGCAAGAAATACACGCTGATCGACACGGCCGGCCTGCGCCGCCGCGGCAAGGTATTCGAAGCGATCGAGAAATTTTCGGTCGTGAAGACGCTGCAGTCGATCTCCGACGCGAACGTCGTCATTCTTCTGCTGGATGCGCAGCAGGACATTTCCGACCAGGACGCGCACATCGCCGGCTTCGTCGTCGAGCAGGGCCGCGCGCTCGTGATCGGCGTCAACAAGTGGGACGGCCTTGACGAGCATGCGCGCGATCGCGCGAAAGCGGATTTGACCCGCAAGCTGAAATTCCTCGACTTCGCGAAATCGCATTTCATTTCGGCCACGAAGAAGACCGGCATCGGTACGCTGATGCGCTCGGTCGACGACGCGTACGCGGCGGCGATGGCGAAGCTGCCGACGCCGAAGCTCACGCGCGCGCTGATCGAGGCGGTCGAGTTCCAGCAGCCGCGCCGTCGCGGCCCGGTGCGTCCGAAGCTGCGCTACGCGCACCAGGGCGGCCAGAATCCGCCGATCATCGTCATCCACGGTAACGCGCTCGACGCCGTGACGGAAACGTACAAGCGTTACCTGGAAAACCGGTTCCGCGAAACTTTCTCACTGACAGGGACTCCATTGCGCATAGAGTTCCGTTCGTCGAACAACCCGTACGCGGACAAGAGCTGAAGACGTCTGTTACACGCGTCACGCAAGGGGTTGGCCGCAAGGCCTACGCCCCGGGCGGGCCAGTTAAAATCGGCTATAGTGTAGCGATTGGCGCCGGATCTCTTTTTCTTCGCCGCCAGTCCAGATCAACCTGCAAAAAAAGATGGAGTACGCCATGAGCAACAAAGGGCAATTGTTACAAGACCCGTTTTTGAACGCACTGCGCAAAGAGCACGTTCCCGTTTCGATCTACCTCGTCAATGGCATCAAGCTTCAAGGGAACATTGAATCGTTCGACCAGTACGTCGTGTTGCTCCGTAATACGGTGACCCAGATGGTGTACAAGCACGCCATCTCGACGGTCGTGCCGGCGCGCCCGGTGAATTTCCACCCGGACGCGGAAGCCTCGTCCTAACCTATCGCAGCGGCCGGCATCCGGTCGCCGCGAGCGACCGATGCCAGCCGCCTTATCTTGACACCTGAAAATTTGATCAACGCAGCGCTCGTCGGCATCGATTTCGGCAAGACCGATTTCGAAGCCAGTCTCGAAGAACTCAGTCTTCTCGCCTCCAGCGCGGGGGCCCGTCCCGCAGTCACCCTCACGGGTCGTCGCTCCAGTCCCGATGCCAAGATGTTCATCGGCAGCGGCAAAGCCGAAGAACTCCGGCTCGCCTGCGACGCGCACAACGTCGAAATCGTCATCTTCAACCACGCGTTGGCGCCCGCCCAGCAACGTAATCTGGAGCAGGCACTTAACAGGCGCGTGGTCGATCGCACCAGTCTCATCCTCGACATCTTTGCACAGCGTGCCCGCAGCCACGAAGGCAAGCTGCAGGTCGAGCTCGCGCAGCTTCAGTACCTGTCGACGCGGCTCATTCGCGCGTGGACCCACCTTGAGCGGCAGAAGGGTGGTATCGGCCTGCGCGGCCCCGGTGAAACCCAGCTCGAAACCGACCGCCGGCTGATCGGCGAACGCATCAAGATGCTGAAGTCGCGGCTCGACCGGTTGCGCCGGCAACACAGCACGCAACGCCGCCAGCGCGCGCGCAGCGGCACGATGTCGGTGTCGCTCGTCGGCTATACGAACGCGGGCAAGTCGACGCTGTTCAACGCGCTGACGAAGGCGCAGGCCTATGCGGCCGACCAGCTGTTCGCCACGCTCGATACGACGTCGCGGCGCGTGTACCTCGGCGACGAGGTCGGCCAGATCGTCGTGTCGGATACGGTCGGGTTCATCCGCGAGTTGCCTCACCAGCTGGTCGCCGCATTCCGCGCGACCCTCGAGGAAACGATCCACGCGGATCTGCTGCTGCACGTGGTCGATGCGTCGAGCGCGGTCAGGCTTGAACAGATCGAGCAGGTCAACGGCGTGCTGCACGAGATCGGCGCGGACACGATCCGTCAGGTGCTGGTGTTCAACAAGATCGACGCCGTGCCTGAGCTGGCGGCCCGCGGCGACGCGGTCGAGCGGGACGAGTATGGTAATATTTCGCGCGTCTTTTTGAGCGCGCGCACCGGTCAGGGTCTTGATACGTTGCGTGCCGCCATCGCCGAAATCGCCTCCGCGGAACACCTTTCCAGCGCGACGTTACCCAACGGCGCGCTCGACGGCGCGCCCGCTGAACCACACGAAGACCACACGATTTCCGAACACGGGCGCTAACCGGTCCCGGCCGGTTCGCCGGCGTCTAATCTGGTGAACAAACTCTGGTGAACGAATACAACGAGCGGAGTACCTGGCGGCGGATGCGCGCCTTGCTGTCGATCAACGATCCCCGCTGGGGACGCGGCGAAGGCAATGGCAAAGACGGATCCCGTCCCCGCCCGAACGAATCGAAGCGGCCGCAAGGCGGCGACGGCGATGGTCCGCCCGATCTCGACGAGATGTGGCGCAACTTCAACCGGCGCCTGAACGGCCTGTTCGGCGGCAAGGGCGGCAACGGCTTCCGTCCTGACAACGGGCGTGCCGCGCGCGTCGGCGTGGGCATCGTGATCGGCGTGCTGGTCGCGGTCTACGCGGGCAGCGGGCTGTTCGTCGTGCAGGAAGGGCAGACGGGCGTCGTGCTGCAGCTCGGCAAGCTGTCGGGCACGGTCGGCCAGGGCGTGCACTGGCGCGCGCCGTATCCGTTCGCGTCGCACGAGATCGTCGATACGTCGCAGGTCCGCTCGATCGAAATCGGCCGCAACAACGTCGTGCGTCTCGCGAACGTGAAGGAAGCGGCGATGCTGACGCGCGACGCCGATATCGTCGACGTGCGCTTCATCGTCCAGTACCGCATCCGTTCCGCGACCGATTACCTGTTCCGCAGTGTCGACCCCGAGCGCAGCGTCTCGCAGGCCGCCCAGGCTGCGGTACGTGCGATCGTCGGCACGCGTAGCGCCGCCGACGTGCTGAACCAGGACCGCGACGCACTGCGCGAGCAGCTCTCCGCCGCGATCCAGCGCGACCTCGATCGCTACCAGTCGGGGCTCGAGGTGACGGCCGTCACGATGCAGAGCGTTGCAGCGCCCGAGCAGACGCAGGCCGCGTACGGTGAAGTCGCGAAGGCGCGCGACGAGCGCGAGGCCGCGAAGCGCGCCGCGCAGACGTATGCAAACGACCTGCTGCCGAAGGCGCAGGGCGATGCGGCGAAGCTCGTCGACGAAGCGAAGGCGTATGCCGATCGCGTGGTCACGCAAGCCGAAGGCGATGCCGACCGCTTCAAGCAGGTCTATGCGCAGTACTCGAAGGCGCCCGCGGTGATCCGCGAGCGGATGTATCTCGAGACGATGCAGGAAATCTATTCGAATTCGACGAAGGTATTCGTCGGCAACAAGGGCGGCAACAGCGTCGTCTATCTGCCGCTCGACAAGCTCGTCGAGCAGGGGCGACAAAACGCCTCGGCGTCCACGGGCGCATCCGCGCCCGATGCGGCGTCGGCACCGGCGGCGGTCGCGCCGGCTGCAGCGGCACCAGCGAGCGCGGCGTCGGGCACCGACGTGCTGCGGTCGCGCGAGGCCTTTCGCAGCCGGTCGCGCGAAGACGATCTGAAGTAACGGGGAGCGCAGAACATGAACCGAATCATTGCGCTCGTCGTCGCAATCGTGATCGTTGCCTTCGCGGCATCGTCGACAGTCCTTACCGTCGATCCGCGCCATGCGGCCGTGCTGTCGGGGCGTGATGGCGCGCAGCCCGAACTCGCGGGCCCCGGTATCCATTTCAAATTGCCGCCGCCGCTGCAGACGGCCACGCTGATCGACACGCGCCTGCAATCGCTCGAATCGTCGGATCAGCTGCAACTGGCAACCGAAGACAAGCACGACTTGCTCGTCGCCTACGCGGTGAAGTACCGGATCAGCGATCCGATGAAGTATTTCACGGCGACGGGCGGTGACCCGTCGGCAGCCGGCGATCGTCTCGCCGGCGCGCTGAAGAGCGCACTCGGTGACGCGTTCGGCAAGCGCGCGCTCGACGACGCGCTCGGCGGCCAGCGTGCGATCGCCGAGGCGGCACGTGACGAAGTGAAGGCGAAGGCGTCCGGTTTCGGCGTCGACGTGATCGACGTCCAGCTGACGCGCGTCGACTTGCCCGCCGCGCAGACCGATGCCGTCTATCAGCGGATGATCGGCGCGCTGCGCGATCAGGCGGCGCAGGTGCGTGCACAAGGCGCGGCTGACGTCGAACAGATCAAGGCGGACGCGGAACGCGAACAGCAGGCCGTGCTTGCGAACGCGTACAAGTCCGCGCAGACGATCAAGGGCGAGGGCGACGCGAAGGCCGCCACGATTGCCGCCGACGCGTTCGGCCGCGATCCGCAGTTCTACCAGTTCTACGCGAGCCTGCAGGCTTACCGGAACACGTTCAAGCGCAACGACATCATCGTCGTCGATCCCGACAGCGAGTTCTTCCGCTTCATGCGCAGCCCGACGGGCGGTGCCGCACCGGCGGCGCCTGCTCCCCGCAAACACTGACCTTGGGGCGCCGCGTCGAGCGGCGCCGTCGCTCGCATGGACCTGGCTGGCTCGTTGTTGCTCGCAGTAGCGCTGATGCTGATCATCGAGGGGGCGTTCCCCTTCGTGTTTCCCGTCGCCTGGCGCGACACGTTTCGTAGAATAGCGGAGCGTCCGCCGCATCATATCCGGATCGGCGGGCTGATCGTGATGGTGCTCGGGCTCATACTGCTGCTGCTCGCTACCTGACCGGGGACCTGATCCGGACGGCGCATCCGCCGTTCGTCCCGCCCGAATTCAGCATTTCCGATTCACATCGCGGCGCGCGTGTCGCGCGCTGTTTCCCGTCGTAGGACCGTACCGATGTCGACCTGGTTACTTCCCGAGAATATCGCCGACGTACTGCCGTCGGAAGCGCGCAAGATCGAAGAACTGCGCCGCAGGCTGCTCGACCGCTTTCGTTCATATGGCTACGAAATGGTGATGCCGCCGCTGCTCGAGTATCTCGAGTCGCTGCTGACGAGCGGTGGCGCCGACCTGCGCCTGCGCACCTTCAAGCTGGTCGATCAGCTGTCGGGTCGCACCCTCGGCCTGCGCGCAGACATCACGCCGCAGGTCGCGCGGATCGACGCGCACTTGTTGAACCGCCAGGGCGTGACGCGCCTCTGCTATGCGGGCCACGTGATGCATACGCGTCCGCGCGGCCTGCACGCGACGCGCGAGCAGATCCAGATCGGCGCCGAAATCTACGGGCATGCAGGCCTGGAGGCCGACCTCGAGATCCAGCAACTGATGCTCGACGCGCTGCATCTCGCGGGCCTGTCGCGCATCCGTCTCGACCTCGGCCACGCGGGCGTGCTCGCGGCGCTGCTGGCGCGTGATGCGCAGGCCGCCGAGCGCGGCGAGTCGCTGTACGACGCGCTGTCGGGCAAGGACGTGCCGCTGCTGAACGAGCTCACCGACGATCTCGGTGCCGATACGCGCGCCGCGCTGCGCGCGCTGCCGCATCTCTATGGCGACGCGAGCGTGCTCACCGAGGCGCGCGCACGCTTGCCGGTCTTGCCCGAAATCACGCGGGCGCTCGACGATCTGGCGCAGCTCGCGGCGCAGGCGAAGGGGGCCGAGGTGGCGATCGATCTCGGCGACCTGCGTGGCTATGCGTATCACAGCGGCGCGATGTTCAGCGCCTACATCGATGGCGTGCCGAACGCGATCGCGCGGGGCGGCCGGTACGACCACGTCGGTCAGGCGTATGGCCGTGCCCGTCCCGCTACGGGCTTCTCGCTCGACCTGCGCGAGCTCGCGCGGATTTCGCCGGTCGAGGCGCGCGGCACCGCGATTCTCGCGCCGTGGGCACAGGACGACGCGCTGAGCGCGGCCGTCGCGGCGCTGCGCGATTCGGGCGAGGTCGTGATCCAGGCGCTGCCGGGTCACGATCATGTGCTCGACGAATTCGCGTGCGACCGGTCACTCGTCGAGCGCAACGGCGCGTGGGTGGTCGAACCCCGATAAACAGGCGTTCGCGGGACCTGCTTCGGCGTGCATATCGTTGAAGCGAAACGGAAAAATTCGGAATCGCCCGCGAACATAGGTAGAATACGTTTTTAACCAGCTAACGAATCAACATGTCTGCCAGCGCAGTGAACGTGACTCCCGGGCGCAATGTCGTCGTCGTGGGAACGCAATGGGGTGATGAAGGCAAGGGCAAGATCGTCGACTGGCTGACGGACCACGCTCAGGGCGTCGTGCGTTTCCAGGGCGGTCACAACGCCGGCCACACCCTCATCATCGGCGGCAAGAAAACGATCTTGCGCCTCATTCCGTCGGGCATCATGCGTGAAGGCGTCGCCTGCTACATCGGCAACGGCGTCGTCCTGTCCCCCGAAGCACTGTTCAAGGAAATCGGCGAGCTGGAAGAAGCCGGCGTGAACGTGCGCGACCGCCTGTTCATTTCCGAAGCCACGACGCTGATCCTGCCGTACCACATCGCGATCGACCAGGCGCGCGAAGCGCGCAAGGGCGCGGGCAAGATCGGCACGACGGGCCGCGGCATCGGCCCCGCGTACGAAGACAAGGTCGGCCGCCGCGCGCTGCGTGTGCAGGACCTGTTCGATGCGAAGACCTTCGCCGACCGTCTGCGCGAAAACCTCGATTTCCACAACTTCGTGCTGACCCAGTACCTGGGCGGCGCGGCTGTCGATTTCCAGGCCACGCTCGACACGATGCTGGGTTATGCCGACCGCCTGAAGCCGATGGTGGCCGACGTGTCGCGCCGCCTGTACGACGCGAACAATGCGGGCCAGAACCTGCTGTTCGAAGGCGCACAAGGTACGCTGCTCGACATCGACCACGGCACCTATCCGTTCGTCACGTCGAGCAACTGCGTCGCAGGTGCGGCGTCGGCTGGCGCGGGCGTGGGTCCGCAGAAGCTCAACTACATCCTCGGCATCACGAAGGCATATTGCACGCGCGTCGGCTCGGGCCCGTTCCCGAGCGAACTGTACGATGCGGACAATCCGCAGCGTCAGGACCAGGTTGGCGTCACGCTCGCGAATGTCGGCAAGGAATTCGGTTCGGTCACCGGCCGTCCGCGCCGCACGGGCTGGCTCGACGCAGCCGCGCTGCGCCGCTCGATCCAGATCAACGGCGTGTCGGGCCTGTGCATGACGAAGCTCGACGTGCTGGACGGCCTCGACGAAGTCAAGCTGTGCGTCGGCTACAAGATCGACGGCAAGGATGTGGACATCCTGCCGCGCGGTGCCGCTGACGTGGCCCGTTGCGAGCCCGTATACGAAACGTTTGCCGGCTGGAAGGAAAGCACGGTCGGCATCAAGACGTGGGAAGCCCTGCCGGCGAACGCGCAGGCTTACCTGACCCGTGTCCAGGAAGTGGCTGGCGTGCCGGTCGACATGGTGTCGACGGGTCCGGACCGCGACGAAACGATCCTGCTCCGCCATCCGTTCAAGGTGTAATTTTCAGATGACGCAGCAAATCACGATGACGGCGGCAGACTTGATGACCGATCCGCGCAACGACGACAAGAACCTGTGGGTAGGCTGGGACGAGTATCACCGTCTCATCGAGTTGCTCGCGCTCCAGGTGCATGCATCGGGCTGGAAGTTCGACCAGATCCTGTGCCTCGCGCGCGGCGGCCTGCGCGTCGGCGATCAACTGTCGCGCATCTACGACGTGCCGCTCGCGATCCTCGCGACGAGTTCGTACCGCGAAGCGGCCGGCACGGAGCAGGGCGACCTCGATATCGCGCAGTACATCACGATGACGCGCGGCAACTTGGCGGGCAACGTGCTGCTGGTCGACGATCTCGTCGATTCGGGCGTCACGCTTGCGCGCGTGCAGGAGCACCTGAAGGAGCGCTACCCGTCGGTGACGGCCGTGCGCTCGGCCGTGCTCTGGTACAAGGGTTGCTCGAAGGTCAAGCCCGACTATCACACGCAGTTTCTGCCGACGAATCCGTGGATTCATCAGCCGTTCGAGGAGTGGGACACGGTTCGCCCGCACAACCTCGAGGCGTGGATCAAGCGCGGCCGCGCACAGCGCGAGGGCTCGGGCGCATAAGCGGCCGGCCAATCGAAGGAAAGCCTTGTACGGCGCCGCTTGCGGCGCCGTTTTTCATTGGGGCGCCGTACGCGCTGGCGCCGCGCGCACCGTGGATCCGGTAGGCAGATGCCGCTGCCCCGGCTATGATTGGCAGCCCTGCCACAGCTCGCGCCGGATTGCATGCGCAGCGTGGATCACGTGGCTACAAGGCAACAGAGCAGGACGGCGTTTCACGGGGGCGCGAGTAGAATAGCGCTCGTTTTGTCCGACCCGGACCCGATTATTACGCTTCATATGAACGACACGATCCACGCGACCGACGCAGCACACGCGCCGCATTCGACGCAACAACATTCGATGCGGGCGCTAGCGATAGCAGCCATCGGCGTCGTGTTCGGCGACATCGGCACCAGCCCGCTGTATTCGCTCAAGGAGGCGTTCAGCCCCGCACACGGCATTCCGCTCACCGAAGCATCGATTCTCGGTGTGATCTCGCTGCTGTTCTGGGCCATCATCCTGGTGGTCGGCATCAAGTACCTGCTGTTCGTGATGCGGGCGGACAACAACGGCGAAGGCGGCGTGCTCGCGCTGATGGCGCTGTCGCTGCGGCCGCTCGACTCGAAGACCCGCGTCGCGGGCGCGCTGATGGCGCTCGGGATCTTCGGCGCGTGCATGTTCTACGGGGACGCGGTGATCACGCCGGCGATCTCGGTGATGTCGGCGGTCGAAGGTCTCGAAATCGCGACGCCGCACCTGTCCCATCTCGTGCTGCCGATCACGATCGTGATCCTGATCGCGCTGTTCTGGATCCAGCGCCACGGCACTGCGCTGGTCGGCAAGCTGTTCGGCCCGATCATGGTGCTGTGGTTCGTCGTGATCGCGGCGCTCGGCGTGTACCACATCGTGCGCGTGCCCGGCATCATGGCGGCCATCAACCCGTATTACGCGGCGTCGTTCATGGCCGATCACCTGCTGCAGGCCTACGTCGTGCTCGGCTCGGTCGTGCTGGTGCTGACCGGTGCCGAAGCGCTCTACGCGGACATGGGCCACTTCGGCGCGAAGCCGATCCGCATCGCCGCCTACGGGCTCGTGATGCCGTCGCTCGTGCTGAACTACTTCGGCCAGGGCGCGCTGCTGATCCAGAATCCGAAGGCGATCGAGAACCCGTTCTTCCTGCTGGCACCCGAATGGGGGCTGTTGCCGCTCGTCGTGCTGTCGACGGTCGCAACCGTGATCGCGTCGCAGGCGGTGATCTCGGGCGCGTATTCGCTGACGTCGCAGGCCATCCAGCTCGGCTACGTGCCGCGCATGAAGGTGCTGCACACGTCGGAACTGGCGATCGGCCAGATCTACGTGCCGGTCGTGAACTGGCTGCTGCTGTTCGTGATCCTCTGCATCGTCGTCGGCTTCAAGAGCTCCGACAACCTCGCGGCTGCGTACGGCATCGCGGTGACGGCGACGATGGTGATCACGACCGTGCTCGCCGCGGTCGTGATGGTGAAGGTGTGGAACTGGAACCGGCTGCTGGTCGGCGCGATCATCGCGGTGTTCCTCGCGGTCGACCTCGGCTTCTTCGGCGCGAACCTGCTGAAGGTCGCTCAGGGCGGCTGGCTGCCGCTCGGCATCGGCGCGCTGCTGTTCTTCCTGCTAATGACCTGGTACAAGGGGCGTCACATCGTCAAGGAGCGCACGGCGGCCGACGGTATCCCGCTCGAGCCGTTCCTGCAGGGGCTGCTCGCGCATCCGCCGCATCGCGTGTCGGGTACCGCGATCTACCTGACCGGCAACGACAAGCTCGTGCCCGTCAGCCTGCTGCACAACCTGAAGCACAACAAGGTGCTGCACGAGCGCACCATTTTCCTCACGTTCGTCACGCGCGACTTTCCTTACGTGCGAGACGACAAGCGCCAGTCCTCGCGTGATGCAGGCGGCGGGTTGTATATCGTCAAGGCCGAGTACGGCTTCAACGAGACGCCGGACGTGAAGGCCGTGCTCGAGGAATTCGGCCGCACGCACGACATGACGTTCGAGCTGATGGATACGTCGTTCTTCCTCGCGCGCGAAACCGTCGTGCCGACGCATCTGCCCGGGATGTCGATCTGGCGCGAGCGCGTGTTCGCATGGATGCACCAGAACGCCGCGAAGCCGACCGACTTCTTCTCGATCCCGGCGAACCGCGTGGTCGAACTCGGGACGAAGATCGAGATCTGATACGAGGTGTGGCGCGCGGGCCGTCCGGCCGCGCGCCACGTTTGCCGAAGTCGTAAAAAAGCCCGCCTTTCGGCGGGCTTTTTTATCTGTCGCGCAGGGGCTTGCGGGTGCTCAGCGCTTCAGCTTCGCGAAGGCCGCGGCCATCGCGCCTGCCGGTTCCGGCTCGCGCGAACGCTGCTGCGGGCGGGCCGCGCCGCGCCCCGCGTTGCCGCGATCCTGGCTGCCGCGCGACGACATGCCGGGTGCCGCCGCATCGTCGTCGAGGCGCATCGTCAGCGCAATGCGCTGGCGCTTCACGTCGACGTCGAGCACCTTCACCTTGACGACCTGGCCGGCCTTCACGACTTCGTGCGGATCCTTGATGAACTTCGTCGACATCGCGGATACGTGGACGAGGCCGTCCTGGTGGACGCCGATGTCCACGAACGCGCCGAACGCGGCGACGTTCGTCACGACGCCCTCGAGCGTCATGCCGGGCACGAGGTCCGACACCTTTTCGACACCTTCACGGAACGTCGCGGTCTTGAATTCGGGGCGCGGATCGCGGCCCGGCTTCTCCAGCTCGGACAGGATGTCGCGTACGGTCGGCAGGCCGAAACGTTCGTCAACAAATTCCGCCGGGGACAGGCCCGACAGCGCTTCGCGGTTGCCGAGCACGTCGTCGATGCGCTTGCTGATCTTCGCGAGTATCCGCTCGACGACCGGATACGCTTCCGGGTGCACCGACGAGCGGTCGAGCGGATTCTCGCCGCCATTGATGCGCAGGAAGCCGGCGGCCTGTTCGAAGGTCTTGTCGCCGAGGCGCGGCACCTTGCGCAGGTGCTCGCGCGACGGGAACGGGCCGTTCGCATCGCGGTAGTCGACGATGTTGCGCGCGAGCGTCGCGTTCAGGCCCGACACGCGGGCGAGCAGCGGGGCCGACGCGGTGTTCGCGTCGACGCCGACCGCGTTCACGCAGTCCTCGACGACCGCGTCGAGCGAGCGGGCGAGTTCGCGCTGGTTCACGTCGTGCTGGTACTGGCCGACACCAATCGCCTTCGGTTCGATCTTCACCAGCTCGGCGAGCGGATCCTGCAGGCGGCGGGCAATCGAGACGGCGCCGCGCAGCGACACGTCGAGCTCCGGGAATTCCTTCGCGGCCAGCTCGGATGCCGAATAGACCGATGCGCCGGCTTCCGACACGACGATCTTCTGCAGGCGCAGCTCCGGGTGTTTCGCGATCAGTTCGCTCGCGAGCTTGTCGGTTTCACGCGACGCGGTGCCGTTGCCGATGCTGATCAGCTCGGCCTGCGTCTGCGCGGCGATGCGTGCGAGTTTCGCGATCGAGCCATCCCAGTCGCGGCGCGGCTCGTGCGGGTAGATCGTGTCGGTCGCGAGCACCTTGCCGGTGCGGTCGACGACTGCAACCTTCACGCCCGTGCGCAGGCCGGGGTCGAGACCGATCACGGCCTTCGGGCCGGCCGGCGCGGCGAGCAGCAGGTCGCTCAGGTTGCGCGCAAACACGCGGATCGCTTCCGTTTCGGCCGTTTCGCGCAATTGCGTGAGCAGCTCGTTCTCGATGTGCGGCTGCACCTTCACGCGCCAGCACCAGCGGCATACGTCGGACAGCCATTTGTCGGCCGGGCGGTTCTGGTTCGCGATGCCGAAATGGCGCGCGATCATCGCCTCGCCGGGATGCGGCACCTGCGCGTCGAGCTCTTCGCCGAGGCCGAGCTTGACCGTCAGCACGCCCGCGTTGCGGCCGCGGAACAGCGCGAGGGCGCGGTGCGACGGCACGGTCTTGATCGTTTCCGCGTAGTCGTAATAGTCGCGGAATTTCTCGCCTTCCTCGTTTTCCTTGCCCTCGACGACGGCCGACGACACGACGCCCTGGTTGTGCAGGTAGTCGCGCAGCTTGCCGAGCAGCTCGGCCGTCTCGCCGAACTGTTCGGACAGGATGTCGCGCGCGCCGTCGAGCGCGGCCTTCACGTCGGCTACACCCTTCTCGGCGTCGACGTACGCGGCTGCCTCGGCCTGCGGGTCGAGCAGCGGGTTCGCGAGGAGGGCCTGGGCGAGCGGCTCGAGGCCGGCTTCGCGGGCGATCTGCGCACGCGTGCGGCGCTTCGGCTTGTACGGCAGATAAAGGTCTTCGAGCACCTGCTTGCTGTCGGCCGCGTCGATCGCGGAGCGCAGTTCGTCGGTCAGCTTGCCCTGTTCGTCGATGCTCGACAGGATCGCCGCGCGGCGATCTTCAAGCTCGCGCAGATACAGGAGGCGTTCCTCGAGCTGGCGCAACTGCGTGTCGTCCAGGTTGCCGGTCACTTCCTTGCGGTACCGGGCAATGAACGGAACGGTCGAGCCTTCGTCGAGGAGTTGCACTGCCGCCGCGACCTGGCGCGGCTGGACGGACAGTTCGGTGGCGATGCGCTGTACGATCTTGAGTGCTACGGTTTCCGTCATGTCGTGGATGATCTGCCTGCTGAAATCGCGGCGGGGGCCGGCAGGCCCGAAGCGGCGGGCTGCGTGGCGGGCCCGTCGGGCCGGATGCCGCGGGTGAGTGAAGCGGGGCATTTTGCCATAAATGGCGGAGCGTCCAGCCGGGGGTGATAGAATTTGACACATGTCCCGCAGCTTTCCTACGACGTTGCCAACTTCCCGAATTTCTCTCGTCGCGCTCGGCGCAGCGCTCGCCGCGGCTTTGTCTGCCGGGCCTTCCGGCGCGTTCGCACAAGCTTCGGATGCAACCGCGCCGGCCGCCGCCGCGGCTGCGCCCGTGACGGCCACGGCCGCACCGGATTTCGACGCCCGTCAAAAAGTGCTCAATCAACGTTCCGCAGAAAACGATTATCGTTATGCAGTGGCCGAGCACGATTGCTACAGCAAGTTCTTCGTCAATCACTGTCTCGGCAAGGCACGTGAACAGATGCGCGACGAGCGGGCGAGCATCCGCCAGGAGCAACTCGCGCTCAACGACGAGCAACGGGCCGTGCGTGCGCAGCAGCGCGACCAGCAGCAGGCGCTGAAGGCGGCGCAGAACGCGGCGGAAGCACCGCAGCGCGCGGCGAACGACGCGGCAAACGCGGCTGCATTCCGCGACAAGCAGGAGCAGAATGCGCTGAAGCAGGCGCAGCGTGGCGCGGAAGGGCCGCAGCGCGCGGCGAACAAGCAGGCATACGACCAGAAGCAGGGCGACTTCCAGCGCAAGCTCGATCAGGCGCACCAGCAGGCCGCGCAGAAGGCGCAGGAGCGGGCGGACAACGCCGCGCGCTACGAGCAGAAGCAGAAGGAAGCCGAGCAGCACAAGGCCGATGTCGAGCAGCGTCAGAAGGAAGCGGCCGAGAAGGCGCAGCAGAAGCAACAGCAGGGGCAGTAACGTGTTGGATTGATCGAGACCAGTCTCGGGCGCGCTGGCACGCCGGTCGGCGCGCTGCTTCGATGAGGAGGCAAGTATGCAAAACCGTCACACGGAACAGCAGCAGGAGTTGCACAACCGTTTGGCTGCATTGCAGGAGCAGCACCAGCAGCTCGCTCGGGAGATCGAGCTGAAGGAAGGGCACTCCGACATCGACGACATCACGCTGCACAGGCTGAAGAAGGAAAAGCTGGCGGCCAAGGACAAAATCATTTTGCTGCAATCGCAGCTGGAACCGGATAAGCGCGCCTGAGCGCGGCCTGGCAAGCGCCGGCGCCGCCCGGGCGCTGGACACAGGAACGCTTGCCTTGAATTCACCGCTTGAAGCCACCCCCGATGCCCGGCGCGACGTGTCGCCTGCCGGGCGCGCTCGTGCGCCCGAAGGCGCCTTTGAGCTGAGCCGCAAGCGCGTCGACGAACTCGACACGATCTTCGGCGAAGGCGGATTGCTGGCGCGCGCGCTGGACGGCTATCGGCCGCGTACGTCGCAGATCGAGATGGCGCGCGCCGTCGCGTCCGCGATGGAAGCGTCCGCACGCCGCATGCCCGAGCCCGAGATCTTCGAAACCCGCAAGCGGCCGGCGCGTCGCCTCGGCGACGGCGACAAGGCAGCCGAAACGGGCGCGGACGCCGCGGCAACCGAAGTCGACAGCGATGCCGGCGACAACACGCTGATCGTCGAGGCCGGCACGGGTACCGGCAAGACCTACGCATACCTCGTGCCCGCGATGCTGTGGGGCGGCAAGGTGATCGTGTCGACCGGCACGAAACACCTGCAGGACCAACTGTTCGCGCGCGACATCCCGACCGTGCGCAACGCGCTCGCGGTGCCGGTGTCGGTCGCGATGCTGAAGGGCCGTGCCAACTACCTGTGCCACTACTACCTGCAACGCACGGCCGACAACGGCCGGTTGCCGTCGCGGCAGGATACGGCCTATCTGCAGGAAATCGTCCGTTTCGCGAAGATCACGAAGAGCGGCGACAAAGCCGAGCTCGCGAGCGTGCCGGAAACGGCGCCCGTGTGGTCGATGGTCACGTCGACACGTGACAACTGCCTCGGCCAGGAATGCCCGCATTACAAGGAATGCTTCGTGATGCAGGCGCGGCGCGAGGCGCAGCAGGCCGACGTCGTCGTCGTCAATCACCACCTGTTCTTCGCGGACATCATGCTGCGCGATACGGGGATGGCCGAGTTGCTGCCGAACGCGAACACGGTCATCTTCGACGAAGCGCACCAGTTGCCCGAAACGGCGACGCTGTTTTTCGGCGAGACGCTGTCGACGACGCAGATCCTCGAGCTCGCCCGCGACACGGTGGCGGAAGGCCTGAGCCACGCACGCGACGCGGTCGAGTGGGTGAAGCTCGGCGGCGATCTCGAGCGCGCGGCGCGCGACTTGCGCCTTGCGTTCGCGAACGACCAGATCGTCCGCATGTCGCTCGCCCAGCTCGGCGACGATCACCCGATGTTCGGCGCGCTCGATGCGCTCGAGGCTGCGCTCGACGCGCTGGCGTCGGCGCTTGCCAGCCAGGCCGAGCGGGCGGAATCGCTCGGCGCGTGCCTGCGGCGCGCACGCGAGCTGCAGGACCTGCTGGCCGGCTGGGTCGCACCCGGCGCGACGGAAGCGGCGGCAAAGGCCGACGCAACAGCGGCCGGCGACAAGGCGGCATCCGACGGCGATCCGAACGAGAAGGTGCGCTGGGTCGAAGTGTTCGCGCATACGGTCCAGCTGCACGAAACGCCGCTGTCGGTCGCGCCGATCTTTGCCAAGCAGCGCGCGGGCGTGCCGCGTGCCTGGGTGTTCACGTCGGCCACGCTGTCGGTGCGCGGCGACTTCACGCACTATGCGGCGCAAATGGGCCTCAGCTCGCGTCGCTCGATGACGCTCGCAAGCCCGTTCGACTACCAGTCGCAAGGGCTGCTGTACGTGCCGCGCAACCTGCCGCAACCGTCTTCGCCGGCGTTTACCGATGCCGTCTTCGACGCCGCGCTGCCGGCGATCGAGGCATCCGGTGGCGGCGTGTTCATGCTGTGCACGACGCTGCGCGCGGTTGACCGGATCGCGTCGAAGCTACGCGACGTGATCGAGTCGCGCGGCTGGAACACGCCGCTGCTCGTGCAGGGTGATGCAAGCCGTACCGAACTCCTCGACCGCTTCCGCGCATATGGCAACGCGATCCTGGTCGGCAGCCAGAGTTTCTGGGAAGGCGTCGACGTGCGCGGCGACGCGCTGTCGCTCGTCGTGATCGACAAGCTGCCGTTCGCGCCGCCGGACGATCCGGTGCTGGCCGCGCGGCTCGACGCGCTGACGAAGAAGGGGCTGAGCCCGTTCGCCGTGCACCAGCTGCCGCAGGCCGTGATCACGCTGAAGCAGGGCGCGGGCCGGCTGATTCGCGCGGAAACGGATCGCGGCGTGCTGATGATCTGCGACACGCGGCTCGTCGACAAACCCTACGGGCGCCGGATCTGGCAGAGCCTGCCGCCGTTCAAGCGGACCCGCGAGATCGCGGTCGTTCAGGACTTCTTCGACGAGCACCGTTCGGCAAAGCGCTCCTGACGGTGCGTGCGGCGAGCGTCGCGCGATTGCACCGGTGCCGCCTGAATGCGGCGCCAACAAAAAACCCGGCTCGATGGCCGGGTTTTTTGTTCGTGCAGCGCGGGCTGTACGGTGCGTTCGTCAGAACTGCCACCACGACTTCTTCGAGCCGGGGCGCGAGTGGCCCGTGACGTACGGACTGTCGGGGAACGTGCCGGCGAGCACGCGCTTCGTGTCCTCGGCGAGTTCCGGCTGGTTCAGCTTGCCGTACGACAGGATCATGATGTGCAGCGCGTCCTCGATCGCCGGGGCGCCCTTGTAGTCCTTGATCGCGAGCTGGGCACGGTTGATGGCCGCGACGTAGGCGCCGCGCCGGTAGTAGTAGTCGGCAGCGTGCACTTCGTGCGATGCGAGCGCGTTGACGATGTAGCGCATCCGCGCGGCGGCGTCGGGCGCGTACTTGCTCTTCGGGAAGCGGTCGACGACGACCTTGAACGCATCGTACGATTCGCGCAGTGCCTGCGGATCGCGCTCGCTCATGTCCTGGCCGGAGAAGCGGCCGAACAGGCCGAGATCGTCGTTGAAGTGGATCATCCCCTTCAGGTAGTACGCGTACGGGATATCCGGATGATCGGGGTGGAGCTGGATGAAGCGATCGACGGCCTGGTCGGCGGCGGCCGCTTCGTTATCCTTCCAGTTGCAGTATGCAACGTTGATCTGCGCCTGCTGCGCGAAATGGCCGAACGGATCGCGACCTTGCAGCGATTCGAAATATTTCGCGCACTTGCCCCAGTCGCCACCGGACAGTGCGTCCTGGGCCTCTGAGTATAATTTGTTGTTCGACCAGGTAGCCGTCTCGTCCTGCTTCTGCGGCAAGCCGTGGCAGCCGGCGATGAGGGCCGCGGCCGCTACCGCCGCAGCCCGGGCGGCGACGGTTCTGGCCGTGCGTTTGGTCGAATTCATCATGCTCGCATGTCCTAGCTTCAAGTCTCGGTGACCCAGTCTAAATGACCCGTTCAAGTTCGCAGAATGCCCAGCCGGGCACACCAAATCGCGAAGATTATAGCCCAAGCGATCGGCCCGCCGACGCTGCCTCGGGGGATTCCCTCGATGACGATCTGACTGGCGACGCAATGCAGCCGCCCGTCGTGCCGTCCGCAGCGGTCGATGAAGCACCGCGCGTCGTCGAAGTGCCGATGTCGCTTGCGGGCGAGCGCCTCGACAAGGCGCTCGCCCAACTGTTCCCCGAATTCTCGCGCAGCCGCCTGCAGAGCTGGATCGAGGCGCAGCGCGTGCTCGTCGACGGCGCGCCGGCGAAGATCCGCCAGCCGGTGCCGCTCGGCGCGAAGATCGAACTCGTGCCCGACCTGCTCCCCGAGCAGCTCGCCTTTACGCCGGAGCCGGTGCCGCTCGACGTGATCTACGAGGACGATGCGCTCGCCGTCATCAACAAGCCGGCCGGCCTCGTCGTGCATCCGGCCGCCGGCAACTGGAGCGGCACGATCCTCAACGGGCTGCTGCATCGCTACGGTGATGCGGCGGCCGGCCTGCCGCGTGCAGGGATCGTCCACCGGCTCGACAAGGAGACGTCGGGCCTGATGGTGGTGGCGCGCACGCTGGCCGCGCAGACGGACCTCGTGCGCCAGTTGCAGGCCCGCACGGTGAAGCGCCGCTATTTCGCGCTCGTGTGGGGCACGATGCCCGAGGAAGGCACGATCGACGCGCCGATCGGCCGCGATCCGCGCGAACGCACGCGCATGGCCGTCGTCACGGGCGCATCGGGCAAGCCCGCGCGCACGCATTTCCGCACGGTTGACACATGCCTGTGGCAACGTCAGCCGGTTTCGGCGATCCAGTGCGATCTCGAGACCGGTCGCACGCACCAGATCCGCGTGCACTGCGCGCACGCCGGGCACCCGCTGCTCGGCGATCCCGTGTACGGGCGCGCGCGCGGCAAGCGCTCGGTCACGCCGCTGCCGGACGGGTTCGCGCGGCAGGCGCTGCACGCATGGCGGCTCGGTCTCGTGCATCCGGTCACGGGCAAGGCGATGCAATGGCGCTGCCCGCTGCCGGACGACATGAACGCACTCGTCGCGGCGCTCGGTTTCGGGCAGGGTGACGAGGAATTCGACGACGACGACGGTGTCTACGATGATGACGATTTCGGCGGCGAGTATCACGATGACGAGCCGTACCTGGACGATGAGGAGGAGTGAGTGCCGATGACGAACCTGGCGCCGTTGACGTGGCAGGACTGCGTGCAGCCCGACTGGCAAGTGTCGCCGCGCGTGCGCGCGCTGATCACGACGCGTGACGGCGGCGTGAGCGAAGGCCCGTACGGGCGCTGGCAGGGCGGCGACGCGCTGCCGGGCGGGATGAATCTCGGCCTGCATACCGGTGACGACCCGGCCCATGTCGCCGGGAATCGCGCGCGCTTGCTGGCGCTGGCAGGCCAGTCGAATGCTGCCTGGCTCGAGCAGGTTCACGGCGCGCAAATCGTCCGAGCGGACGAGGTGATCGCGGCGGCGCCGATGGCGACGGCGCCGGTGCGGGCCGACGCGAGCGTCACCGACCGGGCGGGTGCCGTGTGCGTCGTGATGGTCGCGGATTGCCTGCCCGTGCTGCTGTGCGACACGCAGGGCCGCGCGGTCGGCGCCGCACATGCGGGCTGGCGCGGGCTGGCGGCCGGCATCGTCGAGCAGACCGCGGCGCGTGTCGCGGCACTCGCGGGCGGTGCGACGGACGCGCTTCATGCGTACCTCGGGCCGGCGATTGGCCCGCGGGCGTTCGAGGTGGGCGCTGACGTGCGTGACGCGTTTCTCGACACGGCTCCGCAGTCGGAGCATGATGAAACCCGGCTTGCGTTCGTCGCGATCGATGGCGCGCCGGGCAAGTTTCTCGCCGATCTCTACGCGCTTGCGCGCCTGCGTCTCGCGCGCGCGGGTGTTGCGCACGTGAGCGGCGGGACGGCCTGCACGGTCACCGAGCAGGCACGCTTCTATTCGTACCGGCGCGATCGCGTGACGGGCCGCATGGCAGCAGCGATCTGGCTGGCCGATTGACGGAATGCGCATGCCCGTGGCGTTTATTGCGTCGCAAAATCGGGTTATCTCGATATTCTGGCTGCCACGCCGCGCTGCATTCGCGATTGAATGAAAAATCCCGAAGTCAAGTCGACTCAAATGTTTTATGTTTCGCCGGAACCCTTGTCCCGTCTGTTGTGCGAGGATTATCTCCGTACGGAAATGTTCAGCGGTTTGACATCGCGCTTCACATGGGGAAAACGATAATGATAAAAATACCGCACTGCGGCAGAATCTGGAGACGCCTCTCCAGAGCATGACGGCCCGGCTCGCAGCCGGCATGCCGCGCGCGAGCAGGATTTCACGATAGACGCTCACGAATCACCGGTAAGGCAGGTAATGACAGCATCGAAAAAATCGTCGACGTCCGCTCAGGCGGGCACTTCCCCGGGCAGCATTGGTTTCGATCCGGCCGCCCAGCCGATGCAGCAGATGTTCGAATCGTGGTTGAACGCGTGGCGCGGTTTTGCAGATCCGGCACGCGCCGCGACTGCGTCGGCCACCGTGAATCCGTTCGCGACATTCCAGTTTCCGACATCGTTCCCGTTCCAGATGCCGTCGATGCCCGATTTCGGCGCGATGGCGTCGCCGTTCGCCGGATTGAAGCTGCCGGCTGCCGCGATTCCGCCCGAGCGGCTGCAGGCGCTGCAGGCCGACTATGCGCGCGATTGCATGGCGCTGATGCAGCAGGCCGCCGCGGCGAAGCTGGAGTCCCCCGAACTGAAGGACCGCCGTTTCAGCGGCGACGCGTGGAAGGCGTCGCCGGCGCATGCGTTCGCGGCGGCCTGGTATCTGCTCAACGCGCGCTATCTGCAGGAACTGGCCGACGCGCTTCAGACCGATCCGAAGACGCGCGAGCGCATTCGTTTCACGGTCCAGCAATGGACGGCCGCGGCCGCGCCGAGCAACTTCCTCGCGCTCAATCCCGACGCACAGAAATCGATCCTCGAAACGCAGGGCGAAAGCCTGCGGCAGGGGATGATGAACCTGCTCGGCGACATGCAGCGCGGCAAGATTTCGCAGACCGACGAATCGCAGTTCGTGGTCGGCAAGAACCTCGGGTGTACTGAAGGCGCGGTCGTCTACGAGAACGACCTGATCCAGCTGATCCAGTACACGCCGAAGACGGACAAGGTGTTCGAGCGGCCGCTGTTGATCGTGCCGCCTTGCATCAACAAGTTCTACATCCTCGACCTGCAGCCCGAGAATTCGCTCGTCGCGCATGCGCTGTCGAACGGCCATCAGGTGTTCCTCGTGTCGTGGCGCAACGCGGACGCATCGGTCGCGCACAAGACGTGGGATGACTACATGAACGAAGGCCTGCTCGCGGCGATCGACGCCGTGCAGCAGGTCAGCGGCCGCGAGCAGATCAACACGCTCGGCTTTTGCGTCGGCGGCACGATGCTCGCGACCGCGCTCGCGGTGCTTGCCGCGCGCGGCGAACATCCGGCCGCGTCGATGACGCTGCTTACCGCGATGCTCGACTTCACCGACACCGGCATTCTCGACGTGTTCGTCGACGAGGCGCACGTGCAGATGCGCGAGCAGACCATCGGCGGCAAGAACGGCACGCAGCCGGGGCTGATGCGCGGCGTCGAATTCGCGAACACGTTCTCGTTCCTGCGGCCGAACGACCTCGTGTGGAACTACGTCGTCGACAACTACCTGAAGGGCCGCACGCCGGCGCCGTTCGACCTGCTGTACTGGAACAGCGATTCGACGAGCCTGCCGGGCCCGATGTACGCGTGGTACCTGCGCAATACCTATCTCGAGAACAAGCTGCGCGAGCCGGGCGCGCTGACCGTGTGCGGCGAATCGGTCGACCTGACGCTGATCGACGTGCCGACCTTCATCTACGGTTCGCGCGAGGATCACATCGTGCCGTGGCAGACGGCCTATGCGTCCACGTCGATCCTGTCGGGCCCGCTGAAGTTCGTGCTAGGCGCGTCGGGACACATCGCGGGCGTGATCAATCCGCCGGCGAAGAAGAAGCGCAGCTACTGGGTCAACGACAGCGACCTGCCCGAATCGGCGGACGACTGGTTCGCCGGTGCAATCGAGCATCCAGGAAGCTGGTGGACGACCTGGGTCGAATGGCTCGACCAGTACGGCGGCCGCAAGGTGGAGCCGCCCGCCCAGCCCGGTAACGCGCAGTTCCCGGTGATCGAGCCGGCGCCGGGCCGTTACGTGTTGCAGCGCGATTGACGAAAACCGGACAGCGGCGCAGGCTGTCCGGTGCACCGCAGTTTTTTAACAGGGCCGGTAGCGATGCGCCGTGTCGTGCGGGCCTGGAGGAAAGGGAAATGACGGACGTAGTGATCGTATCGGCCGCGCGGACCGCGGTCGGCAAATTCGGCGGTTCGCTTGCGAAGATTGCGGCGCCCGAACTGGGCGCGACGGTGATCCGCGCGGTGCTGGAGCGTGCGGGCGTGAAGCCCGAGCAGGTCAGCGAAGTGATCATGGGCCAGGTGTTGACGGCCGGTTCCGGGCAGAACCCGGCACGGCAGTCGCTGATCAAGGCCGGGCTGCCGACGGCAGTGCCGGGAATGACGATCAACAAGGTGTGCGGCTCGGGCCTGAAGGCCGTGATGCTGGCGGCGAACGCGATCGTCGCGGGCGATGCGGAGATCGTGATCGCGGGCGGGCAGGAGAACATGAGCGCGTCGCCGCACGTGCTGCCGGGCTCGCGCGACGGGTTCCGGATGGGCGACGCGAAGCTGGTCGACACGATGATCGTCGACGGCCTGTGGGACGTGTACAACCAGTACCACATGGGCATCACGGCGGAGAACGTCGCGAAGGAATACGGGATCACGCGCGAAGAGCAGGACGCGTTTGCGGCGCTGTCGCAGAACAAGGCGGAAGCCGCGCAGAAGGCCGGCCGCTTCGACGATGAAATCGTGCCGGTCGCGATTCCGCAACGCAAGGGCGAGCCGCTGCAGTTCGCCACCGATGAATTCGTGCGTCACGGCGTGACGGCGGAATCGCTGGCCGGGCTGAAGCCGGCGTTCTCCAAGGACGGCTCGGTGACGGCGGCGAACGCGTCGGGGCTGAACGACGGTGCGGCGGCGGTGCTGGTGATGTCGGCGCAGAAGGCGGCGGCACTGGGCCTGACGCCGCTGGCGCGGATCAAGGCGTACGCGAACGCGGGCGTGGATCCGAGCGTGATGGGCATGGGCCCGGTGCCGGCCTCGCGCCGTGCGCTGGAGCGCGCGGGCTGGACGCCGGGCGACCTGGACCTGATGGAGATCAACGAGGCGTTCGCGGCGCAGGCGCTGGCGGTGCACAAGCAGATGGGCTGGGACACGTCGAAGGTGAACGTGAACGGCGGGGCGATCGCGATCGGGCACCCGATCGGCGCGTCGGGCTGCCGGATCCTGGTGACGCTGCTGCACGAGATGGCCAAGCGCGATGCGAAGCGCGGGCTGGCGTCGCTGTGCATCGGCGGCGGGATGGGTGTCGCGCTCGCGGTCGAGCGTCCGTAACCGGCCGTCCGTAACCGGCCATTCGCGACCAGCGAACCGAATCCGTGTGCCGGCCGATTGCAGCTTCGGCCGGCGTCACGTGAAGTCAGAGGGGGCCTCCGGCAGCTCTCGAAACCAAAAAATGGAGTGAGATTTATGTCTCAGCGAATTGCGTACGTAACGGGCGGGATGGGCGGCATCGGCACCAGCATCTGCCAGCGCCTGTCGAAAGACGGCTTCAAGGTGGTCGCGGGTTGCGGCCCGAACTCGCCGCGCCGGGTGAAATGGCTCGAGGAGCAGAAGGCGCTCGGGTACGATTTCATCGCGTCGGAAGGCAACGTCGGCGACTGGGACTCGACCAAGGAAGCGTTCGACAAGGTCAAGGCCGAAGTCGGCGAGATCGACGTGCTGGTCAACAATGCGGGCATCACGCGCGACGTCGTGTTCCGCAAGATGACGCACGAAGACTGGACCGCCGTGATCGACACCAACCTGACGAGCCTGTTCAACGTGACGAAGCAGGTGATCGACGGGATGGTCGAACGCGGCTGGGGCCGGATCATCAACATTTCGTCGGTGAACGGCCAGAAGGGGCAGTTCGGCCAGACCAACTACTCGACCGCGAAGGCCGGTATCCACGGCTTCACGATGTCGCTCGCCCAGGAAGTCGCGACGAAGGGCGTGACGGTCAACACCGTGTCGCCGGGCTACATCGGCACCGACATGGTGAAGGCAATTCGACCGGACGTGCTCGAGAAGATCGTCGCGACGATCCCGGTGCGGCGTCTCGGTGGGCCGGAGGAAATCGGTTCGATCGTCGCGTGGCTCGCGTCGAACGATTCCGGTTTCGCGACGGGCGCAGACTTCTCGCTGAACGGCGGCCTGCACATGGGCTGAGCGTCCGCGCTGCGCGGGCCGGGTGGCCGCGCAGCCGGGCGTTTTCCGAAGGCCCCCGCCTCCCGGATTCGGGCGGCGGGGATTCGTCACTTCCGCTACGCTGCACTCAAAGGCGTTACATGACTACTACAAAGAAGACGGCCGAACGGCTCATCAAGAAGTATCCGAACCGTCGGCTCTACGATACCGAGACAAGCACGTACATTACGCTGACCGACGTGAAGCAACTCGTGCTGGAGCAGGAGGACTTCAAGGTCGTCGATGCGAAATCCAACGAAGACCTGACGCGCAGCATCCTCCTGCAGATCATCCTAGAAGAGGAAAGCGGCGGCGTGCCGATGTTCTCGTCGTCGATGCTGTCGCAGATCATCCGTTTCTACGGACATGCGATGCAGGGCATGATGGGCACGTACCTGGAAAAGAACATCCAGGCGTTCATCGACATCCAGAACAAACTCGCGGATCAGTCGAAGAACCTGTACGAAGGCAATGCGATGAATCCGGAAGTCTGGTCGCAGTTCATGAACATGCAGGCGCCGATGATGCAAGGGATGATGACCAGCTACATCGAGCAGTCGAAGAACATGTTCGTGCAGATGCAGGAGCAGATGCAGAACCAGGCGAAGTCGATGTTCAGCACGTTCCCGTTCAAGCAGCCGGGCGCGTCGGAGCCGGAAAAGAAGTAACGGTTTCGCGGCAGGCCGACCGACGGGCAACCCGTCGACGTCGGTGCCGCGAAGCAACTCGGTGCGGGCCGGCCGATCGTGCGTTCCGGCGCGACGATGTACGGCCGCCGCCTGCCGGCTCCCCTCACCGACGGTCGTTCATGATCGTCGGCACCGAATGCGCGTGCCGGGTTCGGGTGTGCATGATCGTTGTCCAGTCGATCGAGATCCAGTCACCTGCGAAGGAACACCGGGGCGCGCCGTGCCTGACGGTGCGCGTTCGAGCAGGCACGCGTACCATGAGCGGCGCTGCGTGGTGTGGCGTGGAGCTGCCTTCGGCGAAACGCGATACCGGCGCCCGGGCACGACAGGCCGTGATCGGCGATGCTGCCTCGAGGCAGTGCGACCAAGAAAAAACCGACTGAGAGAAAGCATGCGTGGGATTCGAGTGGCATCGGCCGGCCGGCTGGCTGGTTTTGCTTCGATGTTCATGATGGGCATTGGCTTGGCGACACCTGGCTTTGCGATGGATTGCGCGAAAGCCGCGCAGCCGATCGAGAAGCGCATCTGCGCGAGCCCCGCGCTGCGGGCAGCCGACACGCGGATGAATTCGGCGTATACGGGCGCGCTGAAGGCCGCACCGGACACGGCTATCCGCGACATGCTGGTGCGCAGCCAGCGCCGCTGGATCGACGCGCGCAACAAACGTCTCGACGCCGATTACGAAGGTCGTGCGCTCGCCGTCGACGAAGTGCGCAAGGCAATCGATCGGCGCACCGCCGTACTGGCCGATCAATCGAACAAGGGGTTGATCGCGCGTGCGCAGGCCGAGCGCCAGTGGCTCGTGAAATACACGGGTGGCCCGCTCACCGGTTTCGATGCGAACTGCGATTTCATTCCCGACGATGCGACTGGCGCGCACGTTTCCTACGCGTGTTTCGGCGCGGTCCATGTGCAGCATCGCGCGAGGGTCTGCAGCCAGAGTGAGGACTGGGCGACCGGTGCGGTTTATCAGTATCGCTCCGTGAGTGCGGCCGACGGCGGGAAGGTGCGACCGGTGGCGTTCTGCGAAGCGCAGGCGCATGCGAGTGCATGCGACAACGGCGGAAGGCAATCGGCGTGGATGCGTGCCGGGGCGTCCGGTGACGATAACCGTGCTTCAGCGCCGGTAGCCGGGTTGCCGCAACTCGATGCGGAAATGTGGCCCATCGGCGATGGAGACGATGCTTTGTGGTTCGATCGGTGCCTGACGGCTGCGAAGTTTCCGTGAGCGCCGGATTGGATTGGTCTGTTGTATGGGCCCGCGTCAGCGGGCTTTTTTACGTGCTCGTGGTTGGCGGTTCAATACGAGGCGGGCCGGGCGTGGGCGATGGCCGACGTTACCGGCCCGGCTTGTTTCATGCCGGGAATCCTTGCTCGTCGTCGTGCGGCGGCAGATCGAGCACGAGCTTGACCGCGCAGTAGTTTGCCTTGAGCGAAAACACGCGGCCGATCACGAGAAATGTCTGGCGCGAATTCTCGAGCTCGACGAAGTCGCCCGGTTGCGGTACGTGCGCGCCCTGGTCGTAGGAGAAGCTGGTGCTGGTTTGCTCGCCAATGGCTTCGGCTGCGTGTTCGGTGAATTCGATCGTGATGTGGGTGGTCATGCGAGCCCCGTTGGGTAATGGAAGAGAGCGAAGAGAGTGGACGCTGCGATTTTCGCATAGCGACGGGGCGGTTCCGGCGGAATTGTCGGGAAGCGCGGCGTGCGGGTGGATCGCCGTCACTTCGCCGATTTCCAGTCGAAGGCGGACCGCACGGTCTTGGCCGGCACGTTGCGAAGCGCCGGCCAGAGCGGCTTGATCGCCGCCTCATCGTTCGGGAAGTGGCCACGCATCTTGCCGCGCATGGCGTTGACGGCAAGCCGGCAGCCCCTCATCCCGCATCGAACCGACGCGAGCGGCACGCACGTTTCCTATGCGTGTTTCGGCACGGTCCATGTGCAGCATCGTGCGCGCATCAGTAGCCAGAGCGAGGACTGGGCGACCGGCGCGGAATGTCAAAACCGGTCGGTGAGGGCGACTGTCGGCGGGAAGGTGCATCCGTCGCGTTCTGCGAAGCGCAGGCGCACGCACCATCGTGCGATGGCAGCGGCCCGGCCGAAGCCGGGCGGGGCACGGAACGAAGCGAGGCGGCGGTTATTTCGCCGCAAACGTGCCTGCTTCCACCAATGTCATCTTGTCAGGGGCCAGGTACGTGCGGATGACGGTGTTGACCTGCTCGACGGTCAACGCGCGGACGCGCTCGGGATAGGTGTCCAGGTCACTCAGCGGGCGGTCCTGGAGCACCGTCTGGGCGATCATGGCGGCCATCTGCCCGGTGGTTTCCATCGCGACTTGATGGCGGCCGATCATGCCGTCCTTGCGCGCATCCAGTTCCGTTTGGGTAACGCCCTGTTTCCACCAGGCATCCAGAATCCGGCGCGTGCTGGCGACGCCCTTGTCCAGCAGGGGCGGGGCGAAGCTGCTGGTGATGACGAATCCGCCGTCCATCAGGGAGAGCCCGGCCAGGCCGGCGCGGATGCCATAGGTCAGGCCTTCCTTGTCGCGGACCCCTGCCATCAGGCGGCCGGTGAAGCCGTTGCCCAGGATGTTGACAGCCGCGCTGAGGGGCAGGTAGTCGGCATCGTTGGCGCGCAGGTCGATGGCCTGACCCAGCATCACGCTGACGGATTCCTTGTCCCCCATGGCGATGCGCTGCGTGTCGGGACGGCTTGCCTTGCGTGGCGGGCTTTGGCGCACGAGTGCCCGGCCCCCGCTCCAGCCCGCGAAGGCTTCGGTCACCGTGGACTGCAGGCGTCGAGGGTCCGCGCCGCCGACCACGACCAGCGTCATGTGGGCGGGCCCGTAATAGGCTTGATGAAAGGCCTTGACGTCGTCCAGCGTGGCAGCGGCGATCGCTTCGAGCATCCGTTCGCGCGGCACCGGTGCGTTGACGTGGGCATCGGGGTAAATGGCCCGATTCAGCGCCTCGGTGGCCCGAACCGACGGGTTTTCTCCGGCGTTACGGACCGCGGCCTCCAGCCGGCTCTTGGCCTTGGCCAGCTCCTCCGGCTTGAAGGCCGGCAGGCGCAACTGCTCGGCCATCAGGTCGATCAGCGTCGGCAAATCCTTGGTCAGGCTTTGGCCGTGTATGCCGACATAGCCGCCGTCGGTCTGGAACGACAACTGGGCGCCCAGGCTCTCCAGCAGCGCGGAGATCGCCACCTTGTCGCGACGGGTGCTGCCCTCCTGCAGCAACATGCCCGTCAGCAACGGCACGGCGGGATTGGCCGCCTTGCTGGCCGTGTCGGCATCGCCCAGGGGCATCACGCCGGTCACGGACACCATTTCCTGCGGCGACATCGAATAGGTCAACAGCGTGATGCTGCCGGCCTGGGCGCGCACGACGCGGTCGGCGATGCCTGCCTGAGCCGCAACAGGCAGGCATAGCACGGCGAACCACACGAACCACGTCCGCAGATGGTTGAAACGAACATGCTTCATGACGATTTCTCCGGGACGAACCAGCCGGTGGTGCTCTGGTTTTCAATGAGGTACTTGCGGGCTGCGCGCTGCACATCGGCGGGCGTCACCTTTTCCAGTGCTTCAAGCTCGGTGACGTACAGGGTCCAGTCGCCCTGCGAGACCGCGTTGCCCAATCGGGCGGACGTCGAGCGGACGCCGTCGCGCTGGTAGACCTGATCGGCCCGGTAAGGGCCCAGCACCCGCTGGATTTCGTCGCGAGTGACGCCCTCGGTCTTGGTCCGCTCCAGTTCGGTCCAGGCGATTTTCTCGGCCTGCTCGTGTTTCGCGTCGGGCGGCAGGCTGACCGTCACGACGAACGGACCGGGATCGCGCATCGCATGAAAGCCGGCGCCGGCTTGCGTGGCAACCGTGGTGTCGACCAGTGCGCGATACAGCCGGCTGCTCTTGCCCTGGCTCAATACCAGGCCCAGTACGGTCAACGCAGCCGCATCGGGGTCGAGCGCGCGCGGCCCCTTGAAGGCGATGATCAGATTGCCCGTTGCGCCCGCGCGCTTGAGCACCAGCCTTCGCGGCCCCTGCTGCTGCGGCTCTTCGGTCGTGACAGCGGGAATGGCCTTGGGCGCGCGCGGGATGCCGCCGTAATACCGCCTGACCCACCCCAACGCCTGGTCCGGCCGGAAATCGCCGACCAGGATGACGGTGGCGTTGTCCGGCCAGTAGAAGGTGTCGTAGAAACGGCGCAGCGTGTCCACGCTCGCATGCTCGATGTCGCTACGCCAGCCGATGGTGGGATGGTGGTAGGGGTGTGCCTGGTAGGCCGTGGCCATGACCTGCTGGAACAAGGCGGTGAACGGACTGTTCTCGCCTCGCTCGTACTCGTTGCGTACTACCGTCATCTCGCTGGCCAGGTCTTCCGGGCGGAGCAGGAGGTTGCGCATGCGGTCGGCCTCGATCGCGATGTAGCCTTCCAGCGCATCGCGCCCGAGCGTGCCGAAGTAGTTGGTGCGGTCCATCGAAGTGGTGGCGTTGAAGTTCGCGCCCACTCGCTCCATGTAGCTGTTCAGTGAATTGCCGAGCGCCTTGTTGTAGTGCCGGCTGCCCTTGAACATCAGGTGCTCGAGCAGGTGAGTGTCGCCGGTCGTGCCCGCGGCTTCGTTGCGTGAACCCACCCGGTACAACACCTGGAAACTGACCACGGTCGCAGCGGGATCGGGCGCGGCAAGCACGGTAAGGCCGTTGGCATCCAGACGGTATTCGTCGATACCGCCCAGGGAGCGCACGTGGCTAAAGCCCGGTACCTCGACAGGTTGGGCCGTCGCCGTGCCTGCAATCAACGGGCACAGCGAGAGCCAGGTGCATATCAAACGTCGTACTGACATGTAGCGTCCTTTTGTATGGGCAGGATGAACGCGGAAGATCGGGTGCCGGCTCGGCGGTCAGTTGACTGCGATGCGTCGAGCGCGGCGAACGCGAAGTTTTTCATATTCTCCGATGCATGTTGACCGATGGCGCGTTGCGGGGACATCGCAGCCGTGATGCGTTCGTCGACGGCCGTACGTTGCTTGACGGTCGACGCGTAGCGACAGACGGCGCGATCCCCGTTGAACGTGCAGATCACCTGAAAGCGATTGTCGGGCCTGGACTTCTTCAGTGGCGCATCGTCCTTGGGTTTGCCGGCAAACGACGTCGGGAGGAAGCCGATGCGCCAGATTTGACCCCATGCGGCAGTGCAGCCGAGGGGCAGGGAGGCTCGTGCGCAATGCTACTTTGCGCCCCATTATCGTGAAATGAGACGAGTTCGAATGTTTGGGACAGAGCCGGCGCACTCGTCGGCAGGACCCGGCCATGAAATGTCGTGAATGCAGGTGCGCTTTGCCTTCCGCTCGATCGAGAGTCTCACCGGGATCAAAGGAAGCGCGGCGCCGTCGGCGCTTCAAATGCGTCGGTTTCGGACATCGCGTGAGCCGGTCGCGCGGCGATGCACTGTTTCAAAGTGAAAGGGGCGCATCGGGCAGCCGTCGCATGACGGCGCCGCCGGCGCGCCGTGCATCCGATTCGACGGTCGGTGCCGCCGCCGATCGCCTGTTTTGCCTCGCCACCCCTAAATGGCTGTAAACTCACGCTTTTGCTGCCACGCCCCCACATTCCAGATGTCCCAATCCCCCAAAGTAGGGTTCGTATCCCTCGGGTGCCCGAAGGCGCTCGTCGACTCCGAACAGATCATCACGCAATTGCGCGCCGAAGGTTATGAAATCTCCGGCACCTACGACGGTGCCGACCTCGTCGTCGTGAACACCTGCGGCTTCATCGACGAAGCCGTGCAGGAAAGCCTCGACGCGATCGGCGAAGCGTTGACCGAGAACGGCAAGGTGATCGTCACCGGCTGTCTCGGCGCGAAGTCGAGCGCCAGCGGCTCGAACCTGATCGAGGAAGTCCACCCGAAGGTGCTCGCCGTCACCGGCCCGCATGCGGTGGGCGAAGTGATGCAGGCCGTGCATTCGCACCTGCCGAAGCCGCACGATCCGTTCACCGATCTCGTGCCCGCCGCCGGCATCAAGCTCACGCCGCGCCACTACGCATACCTGAAGATTTCCGAAGGCTGCAACCACCGCTGCACGTTCTGCATCATCCCGTCGATGCGCGGCGACCTCGTGTCGCGCCCGGTCGCGGAAGTGATGCTGGAAGCCGAGAACCTGTTCAAGTCGGGCGTGAAGGAACTGCTCGTGATCTCGCAGGACACGAGCGCGTACGGCGTCGACGTGAAATACCGCACGGGCTTCTGGAACGGCAAGCCGATCAAGACGCGCATGACCGACCTGGTCGCCGCGCTCGGCGAACTCGCCGCGCAGTACGGCGCATGGGTGCGCCTGCACTACGTGTATCCGTATCCGAGCGTCGACGAAGTGATTCCGCTGATGGCCGAAGGCCCGTTCAAGGGCCACGTGCTGCCGTACCTCGACGTGCCGTTCCAGCACGCGCACCCGGAAGTGCTGAAGCGCATGAAGCGTCCGGCGAACGCCGAGAAGGTGCTCGAGCGCGTGCAGAAGTGGCGCGAGATCTGCCCGGACCTGACGATCCGCAGTACGTTCATCGCGGGCTTCCCCGGCGAGACGGAAGAGCAGTTCGAAACGCTGCTCGACTTCATCCGCGAGGCGGAACTCGATCGCGTCGGTTGCTTCGCGTATTCGCCGGTCGAAGGCGCGACCGCGAACGAACTCGACGGCGCGCTGCCGGATGAAGTCCGCGAGGCGCGCCGCGCGCGCTTCATGGAAGTCGCCGAGGAAGTGTCGGCGAACCGCATCCAGCGCAAGGTCGGCAAGACCCTCAAGGTGCTGATCGACGAAGTCAGCGACGAAGGCGGCATCGGCCGTACGGCGGCCGATGCGCCGGAGATCGACGGCGTCGTCTATGTCGAGCCGGCGGCGAAGGCATCGAAGCGCTACAAGGTCGGCGATTTCGTGTCCGTGAAGATCACGGGCGCCGACGGCCACGATCTGTGGGGCGAGGTGTAAGCGATGGCCGCCGCATTCCCGGAGATCCTCGCGCTCGGCGAGGCGATGATCGAATTCAACCAGTCGCAGCCGGGCCGGCCTGAATTCCTGCAGGGCTTCGGCGGCGACACGTCGAACTTCTGCATCGCCGCGGCGCGCCAGGGCGCATCGACGGGCTTCGTGTCGGCGATCGGCGACGATCCGTTCGGTCGCCTGCTGGCCGACATGTGGCGCGCGGAAAACGTCGACACGACGTACGTGCGCGTCGACCGCACGGCGCCGACCGGCGTGTACTTCGTCACGCATGGCGCCGACGGTCACCAGTTCGACTACCTGCGTGCGGGCTCGGCTGCGAGCCGCTATGCAACAGGTGATCTGCCGCTCGATGCCCTGGCCGCCGCGAAGGCCGTGCACCTGTCGGGCATCAGCCTCGCGATCAGCACGGCGGCGTGCGATGCCGCATTCGCGGCGACTGACCACGCTCGCCGCCACGGCGCGAAGGTCAGCTTCGACACGAACCTGCGCCTGAAGCTGTGGCCGCTGCCGCGCGCCCGCGCGGTGATGCGTGAGGCGCTGCGCCAGACGGATATCTGCCTGCCGAGCTGGGACGACGTGACGGCACTGACGGGCGCGAACGATCGCGACGCGATCGTCGATGCGATGCTCGAACACGGGCCGCAGGTCGTCGCGCTGAAGCTCGGCAAGGACGGCGCTTACGTGGCGACGCCGAACGAGCGGCGCGTCGTGCCGGGCTTCGCCGTTCAGGCTGTCGATGCGACGGGCGCGGGCGACTGCTTCGGCGGCGCTTTCGTCGCGCGGATCGTCGCGGGCGACGATCCGTTCGCGGCGGCGCGTTATGCGAACGCCGCGGCGGCGCTGTCGACGACGGGCTACGGCGCGGTCGCGCCGATTCCGCACCGCGATGCGGTGGAGCGCCTGATGCAGGGCTGACGCGGCATGCGCACGCCGGCCACGGCAATGCGCTCGTGACGATGTGCATTGGCGGCGGGCAGGGCATCGCCGCGATTTTCGAGCGAATCTGAAGCAAGGAGCAACACAAGGTGGGTCGATATTCGCAATGGCAACGGGCGCTCGTCGTCGCGGGCGCACTGGCGGCGGGCACGGCGCTGCCGGGCGCCGTCGCCGCGCAGGCCGTCGCGCCGGGCGCGCAGCAGGATGAACCGGCAATGGCGCGGCCGCTGAAGCCGAATCCCGAGTTCGCCCGCCTGCCGCGCTACGAAGGCACGCTCGGTGACCGGCCGATCGTCGTGCATCTCGGCCCGAAGACGGACGAGGAAGGCGTGCACGGTGAATACCAGTTCGCCGATACGGGCGAGGTCGTGCTGCTCGCGGGCGATCGCGACGGCGACACGCTGGAAATCGAGGAATCGAACGACGGCACGAACATCACGGGCGTGTGGATCGGCCGCTTCGACGCGACAGGTGCCCTGAAAGCCGACCGGATGAATTCGGACGAGTCGGATCCGCAGCCCGTCGTGCTGCGTCTCGCGCCTGGCAAGCGCGCGGCGCTGCAGGTGCGCGACGGCCGCGTGCAGGAAATCGAGACGGTGGGCGGCATCGTCAATCTGCGCACCGACGACTGAACCCGCGCTGGCTCGGTGCGCGCGGCGCGCATTGTACCGGGCCAATTGCGCCGATTTTGGCTAATCTAGCTGCATATTCCGCAACCGAACGGCCTCGTGCCCGGCTTCCAGTCATGACTGCATCCACTCCCAAGCGCGCACTGCAAACCCGCATCGTTCAACCCGACGACGTGATCCCGGAAGGCTTCCGTTCGTTCGTGCCGCCGGTCGCGCGCGCGTCGACGGTCGTGTTTCCCGATCTCGCGACGATGCGTGCGCTCGTCTGGCACAACGACAACCAATGGCGCTACGGGCTGCACGCCACGCCGACGTCGCTCGCGCTCGCGCAGCGGCTCGCCGAGATCGAGGGCGGCTCGCATGCGCTGCTGCAGCCGTCGGGTCTCGCGGCGATCATGAACGTCTACTTCGGGATCGTGAAAGCCGGCGACGACGTGCTGATTCCGCACAACGTGTATGGGCCGAACGCCGATTTCGGCAACTGGCTCGCGAAGGATTTCGGCATCACCGCGCGCTTCTACGATCCGCTGATCGGCGCCGGCATCGCCGACCTGATCCAGCCGAACACGCGGCTGATCTGGATCGAGGCGCCCGGCTCGGTGACGATGGAAGTGCCGGACGTGCAGGCGATCACGGCGGCCGCGAAGGCGCGCGGCATCGTTACCGCGATCGACAACACCTTTTCGGCCGGGCTCGCGTTCAAGCCGTTCGAACACGGCGTCGACATCTCGGTGCAGGCGCTGACCAAATACCAGTCGGGCGGCAGCGACGTGCTGATGGGCGCGACGATCACCGCGAATGCGGAACTGCACGCGAAGCTGAAGCTCGCGCGGATGCGCTGCGGCGTCGGCGTGTCGGTCGACGATTGCTCGCTCGTGCTGCGCAGCCTGCCGAGCATGCAGGTGCGTTTCGACGCGCACAGCAAGAGCGCGCTTGCGCTCGCGCAATGGCTGAAGGCGCGGCCGGAGATCGCGGCGGTATTGCACCCGCAGATCGCCGATTGCCCGGGGCACGCGTCGTTCATGCGCGACTTCACCGGCGCGGGCGGGTTGTTCTCGGTGGTGTTCGACGAACGCTACAGCGCGGAGCAGGTCGACCGCTTCGTCGAGTCGCTCGAGCTGTTCGCGATCGGCTGGAGCTGGGGCGGCGCGTGCAGCCTCGCGATGCCTTACGACGTCGCGTCGATGCGCCCGGACTGGGCGCATCGCGGCACGCTGGTGCGTTTCTATGTCGGCCTGGAAGATGAAGCCGACCTGCGCGCGGACATCGAGCGCGCGATGCAGGCCGCACTGGGCTGATCGCCAGCCGATCACGGCCTTCGGAAAAACAAAACGCCGGCGCGATGTTGGATCGCGCCGGCGTTTTTCATTTCGGATTCCGCGGGATCAGAACAGCCGCAGCAGCCCGTCGAGGCCGACGTGATCGAACGCGACCGTCGCCGCATCGCGCACGACGGGCTTCGCGTGGTATGCGACCGACAGCCCGGCTTCGGCCATCATCTTCAGGTCGTTCGACCCGTCTCCCATCGCGATCGCACGGCTCGGCTCGAGGCCGAGCGACGCGCACGTCTCGCGCAGCAGGCGCGCCTTCACGTCGGCGTTGACGATCTCGCCGAGCACCTTGCCGGTCAGCTTGCCGTCGACGATCTCGAGCGTGTTCGCATGCGCGTAGTCGAGGCCGAGGCGGGCCTTCAGCCGTTCGGTGAAGAACGTGAAGCCGCCCGATACGAGCAGCGTCTTCATGCCGGCGGCCTTTACGCCGGCGAGCATCTTCTCGGCACCCGGCGACAGTTGCAGCCGCTCCTCGTACACGCGTTCCAGCGCATGCGCGTCGAGTCCCGCCAGCAGGGCGACCCGGCGCGTGAGGCTTTCGTTGAAGTCGCGGATCTCGCCGCGCATCGACGCTTCGGTGATCTCGGCGACCTGCGTTTTCAGCCCGCAGAAATCGGCGATTTCGTCGATGCATTCGATCGTGATCAGCGTCGAATCCATGTCCATCACGGCGAGCCCGAAATCGCCGAGCGAGAGGCCGGCCTCGACGAACGCGAAGTCGAGCGCGTGCGTGCCGCAGTAAGCATCGATGTCGAGGCGTTGCGCCGGGTTCGCGTTGTCGATCCGCAGCGCATGATCGTCGGTCTGCACGATGCGGGTGCCGCGCGACAGCGCGAGCAGCGGGGTGTGATGGGCGTCCGACAGCGGCGCAAGGCTCTGGATGACGAGGTTGTGGGTCATGACGGGATGGTTGGGAAGCGAATGAAATGCGTAGGCGGCCAACGGGCAGCCGCCTGCCGATGCGGGCCCCGTCCGGCGTCGGGCCCTTGCGTGGCGAACGCGCCATTGTAGCCGGTTGGCCGCACGCGGCGGTCAGGGGCGGATCGAAACCGCGTGCGGCGCGGCGGTCATTGCCCGTCCGCGCGATCCCAATACGGCGGATCGCCGAAATGCGCGGCCAGGAACGCGATGAAGGCGAGCGTCTTCAGCGGCACGTGCGCGCGGCTCGGGTAGACGGCCCAGATCGCGATGTCTTCCGCGAACGGATAGTCGTCGAGCACCGTGACAAGCGCGCCGCTCGCGAGCAGCGGGCCGACGTCCCAGGTCGACTTGATCGCGATCCCGAAGCCGTCGACGAGCGCTTCGCGGATCGCCTCGCCGTTGCTCGCGACGAGCCGGCCGCCCACCCGCACGGTGAGCGGGCCTTGCGGCGTGGCGAACGACCAGTCGCGCTGGTCGCCGAGGATCACGCATTCGTGGTGCGCGAGGTCGGCCGGATGGCGCGGCGTGCCGTGTTCGGCGAGATACGCGGGCGAGCAGCACAGCACGCGGCGGTTCGCGGCGAGCTTGCGCGCGACGAGCGTCGAATCCTTCAGCGCGCCGAGGCGGATCGCGACATCGTAGCCGTCGTCGACGAGGTCGACGATCTCGTCCGACAGCCGCAGGTCGAGCGACACGGACGGATAGCGGCGCAGGAACGCGGGAATCACCGGTGCGACATGCTGGCGGCCGAACGACGACGACATCGACACCTTCAGCCGCCCGTACGGCTCGGTGCGGCCGTGGCCGACCGACGCGCGCGCGGCATCGGCGGCCGACAGCAGCGTGTCGGCGTGCGCCATGAAGACTTCGCCGTCCTGCGTGAGGCTGATGCGGCGCGTGGTGCGGTGCAGCAGCCGCGCGCCGAGCTGGCGTTCGAGCTGCGCGATGCGCGCGCTCGCGACCGCGGCCGACACGCCGAATTCACGGCCGGCCGCGGTGACGTTCGCGAGCAGCGCCGCGCGCACGAACAGCGCGACGTCGAGCAGGTCGAGCGGCTTGTCGGGGGCCGGAATCGGGTCGGACGTCATTATTCTGAAATTCCTGAAAATGTTTCAGGAAATATAGCGCTTTTCTCGAAGGATCGGGTTGCCTACGATGACGTTCATGGGGCTGCGCCGCGGCCCACAGGATTTCCTGAAGGAGTGTCGTGATGAAAGCCGTTGGACTGACCCGTTATCTGCCGATCGACGACCCGCAAGCCCTGCTCGACGTGGAGCTGCCGCAGCCCGTGCCGGGCCCGCGCGACCTGCTCGTGAAGGTCGAGGCGATTTCCGTGAACCCGGTGGACTTCAAGGTGCGCGCGCCGAAGCCGCAGGTCGAGGACACGCCGCGCGTGCTCGGCTGGGACGCAGCCGGCACGGTGGTCGCGGTCGGCGCCGACGTCACGCTGTTCCGGCCGGGCGACGAAGTGTTCTACGCGGGCAGCATCACGCGGCCGGGCGCGAACAGCGAATTCCATACGGTCGACGAGCGGATCGCCGCGCTGAAGCCGCGCACGCTCGATTTCGCCGCATCCGCCGCACTGCCGCTCACCGCGCTGACCGCATGGGAAGCGCTGTTCGACCGGCTGCGTGTCTCGCCGCAGGGCGCGGACGCCGGCAAGTCGGTGCTGATCATCGGCGGCGCGGGTGGCGTGGGCTCGATCGCGATCCAGCTCGCGAAGACGCTCGGCAAGCTGCACGTGATCGCGACCGCATCTCGGCCGGCGTCGGCCGAGTGGGTGCGCTCGCTGGGCGCGGACGCGGTGGTCGACCATTTCGGCGACCTGCCTGCGCAGCTGCGCGAGGCCGGGCATCCGGACGTCGACTACGTGCTGATTTTCAACGATACGGATCGTCACTTTCCTGCCGCTGCGGAGGTAATCCGGCCGCAGGGCGGCATTTGCACGATCGTCGAGAACGACAAGCCGGTGCCGGTCGAATTGCTGAAGGCGAAGAGTGCCGCGTTTCACTGGGAATTCATGTTCACGCGCGCGATGTTCGAGACGCCGGACATGATCGAACAGCACCGCATCCTCGGCGAAGTCGCGCGGCTCGTCGACGGCGGCACGCTGCGCACCACGGTCGGCGAGCAGCTCGGCACGATCAACGCCGCGAACGTGCGGCGCGCGCACCAGTTGCTCGAGGCCGGGCGCTCGATCGGCAAGCTCGTGCTGAGCGGCTTCTGAGCCGGCATCGCGCGTAAGGTTGCGGCGCCGCGAACGCAAGCGGGGTAACACCCGATGCGTTTGCGGCGCATTGCATGCCGCTTGGCGGTAGACTGGCAGCGCATCATGCATCGAAAACCGTGCGGCACGCGCGTGCCGCCGCATACCAAGGAGGTCAGCATGAGCCAACGCAGCTTGTCAGTCGCCGCATCGTGGTCGGTCGTGTTCGTGGCGGCGTGCGTCAGCGCGAGCGTATTCGCGGCGCCGCCGGTCAAGGGCAGCCTGAAGGGCGGCGGGACCGGACAGCTCGAATACACCGTCAAGGTCGACTCGAAGACCTTCGGCAATACGCAGGAGACCCGCAAGATCCGCTCGGGCGAGACGGACGACTTCAACTGGAAGTCGGTGCCGCCGAGCGGGGCGGTCGCGATGCCGGACGGTTGCCCGAATGCCGACAGCCTGCCGCGCGACGAGAACGGCGCGATGGTGCGCCAGACCCAGGTGCGGCTCGCGCCGTCGATCGACGCGAAGGGGATCGCCAACGTGCAGTTGAGCTTCCAGGCGGCCGCGCCGAAGGGCACGCGCAACGTGACGGCCGGGGGCAAGTCGCTGCAGTGCCCGGACGTCGTGTCGGTGAGCCAGGTGAAGTGGGTGTCGATCCCGACCAACGGCGGGTCGAAATCCGTCACGATGAGCGACGGCACGAAGGTGACGGTGTCGATCAAGCGTTGAACGGTGTGCGCGGGCCGGCGTCGGACCAGGTGCGCGCGCAACGGATTCGATTTGCGGTACCACGCGGCGACACGTGACCGCTTCGTGTCGCCGTCACGATGCTTTCTCGCGACCTGCTTCAACGGCATGGCAGCCGTTCGTCGCTCGCCGTGCGACAGCATCGCAAAGCGGCCTGCGTGACGTCATGCGAATGTCACGCTATGCTCGCCCGCATCATCACCTTCCTGTCACGACATCCCGATGAAATACCGAATGCGCGCGCTGTTGTGTGCCCTTGCGTTCGTCGCCGCGCACGCGCACGCGGCCGACGATTGCGGTTTCGTGAAGAAAGTCGAGCTGCCGTCGCGGCAGCAGGTGGCGGTCGTGTCGAGCGGCGCGCTCGAACCGTGCTCGACCGGCAGCTACGCGGTGCGCGTGTATTCGACCGCGCATGCCGCCCCCGGCTTCGATACCGACGATTACGTGACGGGCACGCTGCATGCGCGTGACGGTACGGTCACCGATGCATTCACGGCCGACCTCGGTGCACGTGCGCCGCAGGCGCTCGTCGTGACGACGCGCTCGGCCGGCAGCGGCGGCTATGTCGGCGCGCAGGCCTATGTGACGACGCCGCGTGCGGTAAGGCTCGTCGCGTCGGTCGACGGGCTCGCGCCGGACGCGGACATCCCGGCTGCGTTGCGGCAGGCGCTCGGCAAGCGCCGCAGCGCGCGCTGACCGGCGAACCGCGCGAACGTATCGCGCGAGCGCGCCGCGTGTCAGTGCGCGCGTTCTTCGAGCCGCGCGGCGAGGAAGCGGTGATCGGCCGAGAACAGCCGGCGATAGGTCATCAGCACCGCGCCGACCGTGCCGAGCGCGGAGGCCGCGGCGATCAGGAACATGATCACGATCTGGTAGCGCACGGCCTGCAGCGGCGACTGGCCCGCCAGCACCTGGCCCGTCATCATTCCCGGCAGGCTCACGACGCCGACGACGGCCATCTGGTTCAGCGTCGGCAGCATGCCGGCGCGCACGGCCTGGCGTGCAGCGTCCTGCGCGGCTTCCCAGCGCGTCGCGCCGAGCGCCAGCGCGGTTTCGACGCGGTCGCGGCGCGCCGTGAGTTCTTCCATCATCCGTTCGACACCGAGCGACACGCCCGTGAGCGTATTGCCGAGAATCATCCCGAGGATCGGAATCGCGTATTGCGGCGCATACCAGGGGTGGATGCGGATCACGACGAACAGGCCGACCGCCGCGACGAACCAGCTGCTGAACCAGATCGACGCGATGCTGTCGATGCGCTGGCCGCGATACGTGCGCTTGCCGCGCCCCGCGCCGGCGAACCCGGCGATCAGCGTCATCAGCGCGGTGAGCGGCAGCACGATGTACCAGTGAGGATGACCGAACACCCAGCCGAGCACGTAGCCGATCGCGAGCAACTGCACGACGGTGCGCACGGCCGCGAGCGCGAGCTTGCGGCCGAGGCCGAGCGACAGGGCCATCGAGATCGCGCCGTTGACCGCGACGAGCGCGGCGGCGATGCCGACGTCGACGAGGCTCAGGTCCTGCAGTGCGGGGCTCATTGCGTGGCCTCCGTCGGGTTGGCCGCGTGCATCACGCCGGCCTGCATCACGAGCCGCATCGTGCCGATCCGCGCGGCCTGGGCCGGATCGTGCGAGATCCACATGTACGCGCGGGCGTCGGGCGCCGCGTCGAACCACGCGCCGACGAGCGCCTCGATCGCGCGCGCCGATTCGGGGTCGAGCGCGGAGGTCGGCTCGTCGAGCAGCAGCACGTCGGGATCGAGCTGCAGCACGCGCAGCAGCGCGGTGATCTGCGCTTCGCCGCCGGACAGATCGCTCGCGCGCTTGTCGAGAAAATCGGGGCCGCGGCCGGCCTGCGCGGCGAGCGCTTCGGCGCGCGAGCGGTCGAACGCAACGTCGCGGTAGATCGCGAGCGAGTACGGATAGCGCAACTGCGCTTCGACGGTGCCGTCCATCTGGGCGGGGCGCTGGCGCACGTAGGCGACGCTGCGCCGGTAACGCGGGATCGCATTGCGCCGGATCCGTTTGCCGCGCCACAGGATGTGGCCGCCGTCGAGCGGATCGAGCAGCGCGAGTGCGCGCAGCAGCACGCTCTTGCCCGACCCGGACGGCCCGGTGATAGCAATTCGCGATCCCGCTGCGAGGCTGAAATCGGTCGGCGCGAGCAGGGTCTTGCCGCTGCTGGCGTCGCGCCGCGTGATGCGCTCTGCATCGATGAGGCCGGTGGGGGCTGTCATGTCACAAATGAAAAAAAGCGTTAATGGCGCCGAAACGTCACCATGGCGTGCGTCATAATACCGATTGAAAAGCCGCGGGTGTCGTGCGCCGTTCGTCCACGCAAGCGGCCCGGCATGGTGCGGCAACATTTCAGAACAACAACGGAACCGCCATGACGCTAGCCCGAGCCATCGGCAAATCGGCTGCATGGATCGTCGGTATCGTCGCGGTGCTCATCGCGGCGGCCGGCGTCTTTCTCTTTATCTTCGACTGGAACCGCGCGAAGCCGTGGGTCAACGAGCAGGTCATGGCCGCACTCGGCCGCCCGTTCGCGATCAACGGCGACCTGAAGGTCGGCTGGCGCCGCCCCGACGGCGAAACCGGCTGGCGCGCATGGGTGCCCTGGCCGAGCTTCACGGCTACGCAGCTCGAGATCGGCAACCCCGACTGGGCGAAGATGCCCAAGTTCGTCACGCTCGATGCCGCGCACTTCGATCTCGCGATCCTGCCGCTGCTCGCGCATGAAATCGTGATCCCGTCGATCGACGTCGTGAATCCGGCCGTCGACCTCGAGCGGCTTGCCGACGGCCGCAACACGTGGACCTTCCAGTTCAAGCAATCGTCGCAGCCGTCGCCGTGGAAGGTGCGGCTCGACAGCTTCGGCTTCGCGAAGGGCACCGTCACGTACCGCGACGCGATCACGAAGGCCGACCTGACCGTCGCGATCGATACGCTCGGGCAGCCGATTCCGCTCGGCGACGTGCTGAAGGAGCAGGAGCAGACATCGCGCGCGGCATCGGCGCAGCGTGTCGGCAAGCATGGCGCCGCGCAGTTGAGCGCGAAGGCCAACGCAGAGGCCGCGTCGAGTGCTTCCGCCGCGCAGGCTGCGAGTGCGGCGCCAGCCACGGGTGTTTCGGCCGGGTCTGCCGTGGCGCCGGCTTCGTCTTCCTCGTCCACCGCTTCGGCATCGGCTGCTGCTGTCGCGTCCGGCGCAAGCAGCGTCGCGGCGCCCGCGAAGCCGTCCGGCCCGACCTACGCGTTCGGGCTGAAGGTCGACGGCCGCTACAAGAACGTGCCGATCAGCGGCACCGGCAAGCTGGGCGGCGTGCTCGCGATCCAGGACGCGTCGCGGCCGTTCCCGTTGCAGGCCGACGTGAAGGCGGGCGACACGCGGCTTGCGATCGTCGGTACGCTGACCGATCCGATGCATCTCGCGGCCATCGACCTGCGACTGTGGCTGCAGGGCACGTCGATGTCGCACCTTTACCAGCTGACCGGCATCACGCTGCCCGATACGCCGCCTTACGCGACCGAAGGCCGGCTGATCGGCAACTTCAAGCGCAAGGCCAGCACCTTCCGTTACGAGAACTTCAACGGCCGCGTCGGCGGCAGCGATCTCGGCGGCACGCTCGCCTACGAGCAGCGCGAGCCGCGGCCGAAGCTGTCGGGCGAGCTCGTGTCGAACCTGCTGCAGTTCTCCGATCTCGCTCCGGTGATCGGCGCGGATACCGCCGCGAGCAAGGCCAAGCGCGGCGACACGACGAAACAGCCGCCGGGCCGCGTGCTGCCGGTCGAGACGTTCCGCACGGACCGCTGGCGTGCGCTCGACGCGGACGTCAAGTTCACGGGGCGCAAGCTGGTCAAGAGTTCGGACCTGCCGATCACCAACCTGTACACGCACATCGTGATGACGGACGGCGTGCTGTCGCTCGAGCCGCTGCAGTTCGGCGTCGCGGGCGGCACGCTGGCCACGACCGCGCATCTCGACGGCAGCGGCGCGCCGCTCAAGGGGCGCTTCACGGTGGCTGCGCGGCACCTGAAGCTCAAGCAGTTGTTCCCGGCGCAGAAGGTCATGCAGTCGGCGCTCGGCGAGATCAACGGCGATGCGTCGCTGTCGGCGACCGGCAACTCGCCGGCTGCGCTGGCCGCCACGTCGACCGGTGAGGTGAAGGCGCTCGTGACGGATGGCCGCATCAGCCGCCTGCTGATGGAAGCGGCGGGGCTGAACGTCGCGAACGTCGTCTACGAGAAGCTGTTCGGCAACAACGACGTGAAGATCAACTGCGCGGCGGTCGACTTCGTCGCGACCAACGGCATTCTCGACCCGAAGGTATTCGCGCTCGATACGGACGACGCGCTGATCAACGTCGACGGCCCGATCAGCCTGCGCGACGAAACGCTGAACCTGAAGATCCATCCGCACACGAAGGGTTTCCGGATCTTCTCGCTGCGCTCGCCGCTGTACGCGAAGGGCACGTTCAAGAACCCGGACGTCGGCGTCGATGCGGGCGCGCTTGCGCTGCGCGCCGGCGCGATGGTCGGCCTCGGGCTGATCAACCCGTTCGCGGCCCTGATTCCGCTGATCGCGCCGAGCAACAACCGCGACGTGCCGTGCTCGGAGCTGTTCGGTCAGATGAACGCGAAGGCGGCGCAGCGGGCGGCGGCGAAGGCCGGCAAGTGACGCGCGTCAGCGGCTTGCGCGCTCCCACAGCAGCACCGCGTCGACTTCCCGGCCGTCGATCCGTATCGGTGCGGCGGTGCCGAGCTGCAGGCGATCGCCGTCGAGCCTGACGGCGCGCTGCTGGACGTTGCCGATCCAGTTCGGGAACAGGCTGACGTCCATTGCGTGGGTCAGCGTGCCGTCGTCGGCAACTTGAAAGGGGCCGGAATAGGCGATGTAACCGCCGGCGGCGGCCGCGCGCTCGTCGGCGGTGCCGCCCTGCAGGTCGCCGTCCGCGTAGGGCGGCCGGCCGGCGGCCATCAGCTGGGCGGACATGTAGCCGTCCGGCGTGTACAGGATCCAGCCGCGCGCGTCGCGGCCGAGCGGGTAGGTGAACGCGCTGCCGTCGCGCGGGCGGATTTCGTAGGACACGAGGCGCCATGCGCCGACGAGTTGTTCGCGAAGCTGGCTGGCAAGCATGCGGGATTCCGGTAAGACGGCGGTGGGGCGCGTGCCGTCGTGTTGGCGGGCCGGTCGGGCGGCGGCCAGGGTGCTGGAAATGCGCTGCCGGAACGGCGTGGTCGGCAGTTTCTCCGACACCTGCTAAAATACACGGTTTTCCGTCGATTTCTCCTTTAACGGGACCTGCCGTGCTTTCTACTGCCAACATCACGATGCAATTCGGGCCGAAGCCCTTGTTCGAGAATATCTCGGTCAAATTCGGCGAGGGCAACCGCTATGGTCTGATCGGCGCGAACGGCTGTGGCAAGTCGACGTTCATGAAGATCCTCGGCGGCGATCTCGAGCCGAGCGCCGGCAACGTCGCGCTGGAGCCGAACGTGCGTCTCGGCAAGCTGCGCCAGGACCAGTTCGCGTACGAAGACGTGCGCGTGCTCGACGTCGTGATGATGGGCCACACCGAAATGTGGGCCGCCATGACCGAGCGTGACGCGATCTACGCGAACCCGGAAGCAACCGACGACGACTACATGCACGCTGCCGAGCTCGAAGGCAAGTTCGCCGAATACGGCGGCTACGATGCCGAGGCGCGCGCGGGTGCGCTGCTGCTCGGCATCGGCATCGAGGAAAAATTCCACAACGGCACGATGAGCGAGGTCGCGCCGGGCTGGAAGCTGCGGGTGCTGCTCGCACAGGCGCTGTTTTCGAAGCCGGACGTGCTGCTGCTCGACGAACCGACCAACAACCTCGACATCAACTCGATTCGTTGGCTCGAGCAAACGCTCAACGAGTACAACTCGACGATGATCATCATTTCGCACGATCGTCACTTCCTGAACTCGGTGTGCACGCACATGGCCGACATGGACTTCGGCACGCTGAAGGTCTGGCCGGGCAACTACGACGACTACATGCTCGCATCGGCACAGGCGCGCGAGCGCCAGGCCGCGGCGAACACGCGTGCGAAGGAGCGTGTCGCGGAACTGCAAGACTTCGTGCGCCGCTTCTCGGCGAACAAGTCGAAGGCCCGCCAGGCGACGAGCCGTGCGAAGCAGATCGACAAGATCAAGATCGAGGAATTCAAGCCGTCGTCGCGCCAGAACCCGTTCATCCGCTTCGAGTTCGAGAAGAAGCTGCACAACGTCGCGGTGGTGGCGGAAGAGATCACGAAGAAGTACGAACGCACGATCTTCCAGAACTTCAACCTGTCGGTTCAGCCGGGCGAGCGGATCGCGATCATCGGCGAGAACGGCGCGGGCAAGACGACGCTGCTGCGTTCGCTGCTCGGCGCGCTCACGCTCGATCACGGCACGGTGAAGTGGTCCGAGAACGCGAATGTCGGCTACATGCCGCAGGACACGTACGAGGAGTTCCCGAACGACATCACGCTGATGGACTGGATCGACCAGTACCGCAAGGACGGCGACGACGAAACGATGGTGCGCGGCACGCTGGGCCGCCTGCTGTTCTCGTCGGACGACATCAGGAAGTCGGTGAAGGTGCTGTCGGGCGGCGAGAAGGGCCGCATGATCTGGGGCAAGCTGATGCTCGGCCGCCACAACGTGCTGCTGATGGACGAGCCGACCAACCACATGGACATGGAATCGATCGAGTCGCTGCAGATCGCGCTCGAGCAGTTCGAAGGCACGCTGATCTTCGTGTCGCACGACCGCGAGTTCGTGAGCGGGCTGGCGAACCGGATCATCGAAGTGCGTACGGATGGCACGCTGTTCGACTTCGGCGGCAATTACGAGGAGTTCCTGACGAGTCAGGGGCAGGAGTAAGTGTCCTGAGGGCATGAAAGTCTGACTGAACAGGTTCCGCGCCTGACAGTTGATGCTCCAAACAGCCCGCTGGGTGCAAACCTAGCGGGTTTTTGTTTGCCTACGAAAAGGCGCTTCTCCTTCCGGGTGATGGCCGTCAGGATGCCAGAATTTCGTGTTCTGGCTAGAGGAACCACCTTTTATCTAAGTACTCCAAATTGAGTGCTCTACATAAAATTATCGTAATCGCGCAATCGTTCGGCTGACTTTCATAGAATTTTTCGATTTCTTTCGAGGGGCATGTCTGGCATGCGTGGTCATCGCATGTGGTGATTTCGCGATATCGTATATTTCCTGTCTCCGAAGGAGGCGGTTGTATGAGCAACATGAAATTGAGAGATGGATCGCCGCGCATATGGTATGTTCACGCATAAACATGGCGAGAGGCTTCGGGGAATGTAATCGCCTTGCGTCAATCGGATAGAACATACATAAAGATCAAAGCATGCGTCCTAGTGAATATCACCTCTACCGAATCAAATTTATCAAGCCCGCGCAAGTGTCATTGTTTGATCCGGGGATAACGCCTCGAGAGTTGTTTGAGCGTGGGTTGGGTGAAAAGCCGTCGTTGGAGCTGCGGTATAACAATATTTGGCACATTGGGAATATTGAAAACATTACTGCGGATGCGGGTAGGTTTGCGATAGGTAGGATCACGAGGACGACAGTAGAGAAATATGACGAGGGTACTGGCGATTTTCAGGAAATGCTTGATGACTCCGGGCCGTACACATTTGTCTATTTTGATGCGAGTCTAGGGATTTTGGGGGTTGGGCGAAAGGCGCGCGTCGCTAATGATGTAGACGTAATTGCAAAGAAGATAGGGCAATTGATTCAGGATACGACGGCTGTTGTGGAGACGGGAGTTCACGTGCGTGTCGATAAGATTCGTGATCCAGAAGGATTCATCCAAAAAGTTTTGAGCGCCTATGCGATCAAGAGGTTTAAGGCAAATTTTACAGGACCTAATCCCATCGATGCGGATGAGCTTTTTCAAAAGCCGATGTCTTATTATTGTCAACAGATGAATGGGGATCAGGGGAGCGTCTCGGTGGCCGGGACGGCGCTTAACGAGGAAACTGTAGTTGCTGTTGCGAAATCAACGGCAGCTACTGGAAATGCAGCTTCTGCGGTAATTCAAGAGGAGCGTGGGCGACCGACGATCTCTATTTCATTGCATGGAGATGCTAGGAAGGTAGTGGTTGAAAGTGACGTAGATAAAGAAACGACACTGCGCTTGATTCAGGTTGCGTATCGAGAGGTTCGAGAATGATTGTAGAAAAACGTGTCGCCTCAATGGAGGAGTTGGGGTGCGAATTAAACGCCTTGCCAAATCCATACATTTTTCGCGGTCAAGCGGACGCTGCTTGGGAGTTGGAGTCATCTTTGGAGCGGGTGTTGGGGGATCGTTGGTCCGCTGATCTGGCAAGAAAGTGTGAGGATTATTCGCTTAATTCATTCAAGTCGAAATACAGGATATATTGTGGTGGTGAGCATCGTCCTGAATCGAAATTGGCTTGGCTGTCGGTGATGCAGCATTATGGTGTGCCTACTAGGCTGATTGATTTTACTACGAGTCCTTATGTGGCGCTTTATTTTGCGCTTGAGACATATAATCCGAGGTTGGGGCGAGATTTTTCAATATTTTATCTAAATTATACTGACTTGATGGATAGGTCGATTGATTATATAAGGGGGCGTGATAGGTTGTTTAGGGAGGATAGATTTTCTATTTTTGAGAAGCAGGATTCAATTTTTGAGGAGGTTATAGATCGATACTCCTATGATATTGCTTGGGTTTCTGAGCCGATTGAGGCTAATCTTAGAATAGACCGGCAAATGGGGACGTTCCTGATATCGGGTGGTCTCAATAAAAAAGTTAGGGATATTCTCTCTGAGAATGTTTACTCGGGGGTGGATGCGGTAAAGATAACTGTCCCGAGTTCGGTTTATGAGGGGGCGACGGTGGCGTTGAGGAAGATGGGCATAAATTCAAAAACAATATATGGTGATCTTGGTGGGTTGGCTAAGTCAATAAAAATGGATTTGAGTGCTCGCGTTTAGTTTGTGGGTTATGGCTTGTTTTGGATGTTTTAGTTGTTGTTTTGTGGTTTTTGGTGTGCGTTTTTTCGGGAGTGGTGCGCTGAAGCGATGGTGTGGCTGAATGGTTTGTCGATATTTCTGTGACCCAGAATTGGCACTTTGATGTGCTCGAAAAATAGTTTTTGGCGAGAAATTTAGAGATTGATGTACAGCTTGCGGATTTGTTTGAGACTACCTTGGCGATATCTTGTTTGGTGGTGGATTTCTCCGCGGCTTTGTCGGTATTGAGCGTTTTGGGGTGAGTAGGTGGCCACGAATCTGACTTTAAGTATTCTATTTGTGTCAATGTTGAACGATACTTACTAAGAAATCAGATTGGATAGACGGTCCCGCGAGCGTGAGCGGGCTGGCGAACCGGAGCGTCGACGTGTGCGCGGACGGCATGCTGTTCGACTTCGGCGGTAAATGTGAGAAATTTATGACGAGTCGCGGGGCAAGAGTGAGTGCCCTAACGTGTCCAGTCGCGCGTCACGGCCATTCAAGACGGAGCCGGTGCCCATAGATTGTTTCCGCTCCGGTGACGCCCGGCAGTGTCGCGATTCCCGTTTCCTCCCGTCAATCGACTTCGGGTAAATTACGCTCCGGATACACCCTCAATTCCGACCCGGAGCCCCCCCTCGATGCAGGACCATCCTCTTCCGCTCGATCTATCCGGCCTTGCGCCAAGCCTCTATGCACAGGGCACCGAGGAAGGCATCCTGTCGCGCCTGATGGAGCGGATCGCGCCGACCAACCGCTTCTGCGTCGACATCGGCGCGAGCGACGGGCTGCGCAACAGCAACACCGCGCGGCTGCTGCGCGAACGGGATTGGTCCGGCGTGCTGGTGGAAGGGAGTGCGTACCGCTTCGGCAAGCTGGCCGCCCACTACGCGGGGGTGGACCGCGTTCGCTTGCACCACGACCGCATCCAGCCCGACACGATCGACACGTTGCTCGCCGATGCGAACACGCCAGCGGACTTCGACCTGCTGTCGATCGACATCGACGGCAACGACTACTGGGTCTGGCGCGGCCTGCGGGCATTCCAGCCGCGTATCGTCGTGATCGAATACAACCCGTACTACACGCCGCCCGAGCGTTGGGTCATGTGCTTCAACCCGGACCACGAATGGGACGGCTCGACCTATTACGGTGCGAGCCTCGAATCGCTCGTTCATCTCGGCCGGCAGAAGGGCTATGAGCTCGTCTGTTGCGACGACATGGGCAACAACGCGTTCTTCGTGCGGCAGGACCTGTATCCGCTGCTCGGCATCGCGAACAACGATCCCTCGGTGCTGTTTCGTCCGGCGATGTACAAGGTGCGCTACGTCGGACACAACACGTTCCTGAGCGGTCATCCGTATCGATACGGCCCGGCCGAGCACATCTGAATGGACTCGCTCGCCGCGACCTTCGACGAGATCCGCGCGGCCTACGCGCTGGGCCGCATCGGGCCGCCGCGCCAGGCCGGCGAACGCGTGTGGCACCTGCCGACCGATGACGGCGGCGTAGCGGTCAAGCTCTACGCGCTCGAACATCATGCGCGTGCGGCCAAGGAAGCGGCCGTGCTCGCGCACTTCGAGAGGCACGGCGATACGCGCTTCCGTGTGCAGGCGCTGAAACGCACGACGTCGGGCGCATCGCTGTGGACGGGCCACGGCTCGCACGCGATGCTGACGCGCTGGGAAACCGGCCGCTTCAGAACCTACGACACGTTTTCGCCGGCCGAATGGGATGCGCTCGGGGCGAGTCTGGCCGCGTTGCATCTGAGTCTCGAGCAGCTTCATTTGCCGCAGCTCGACACGATCCGCGCACGCCTGACCGCGATCGACGCGGACGCAGTGCGCCGCAGCCTGCACGACGCACTGGACCGCGCACGCGGGAACCACGCCGCCGACGACCTGCGCCGCTACGTCGATCTCGCGTTGCGCATGCTCGACCGCTACTATCCGGGCAGCATCGACGCGCTTCCCGCCGACGATCCGCAGCATCCGATCCACAACGACTACAACCAGTTCAACTATCTGTTCACGGGCACGCTGCCGCCGCTCATCCTCGACTGGGAAGCGTCGATCGGCGCGCCGCGTGAATACGAGCTGGTGCGTTGCCTGAACCATCTGCCGCTGGAGGCACCGCATCTGGCGGAAGCATTCGTGCTGGCCTATCGGCGGACCCGGCCGGTCGATCCCGCGCGGATTGCATGGGCGGTCGATGCCGCGTGCGTACAGCACGCGCTCAAGCTCTGGATCGTGCAAGGCTGGCTCGACGAACCGTCGCGCTTTGCATCGCATCTGAACGGCGCGGTGACGATGGCGTCCGCGATGGTGGATGCGCGCGACCGTCTGGTCGATTTCTTTTCCCGTTGTGTGGAAGCAGGACGCTGATGTGAATGCGAATCTGAACCGGATGCCGAATCCGACGCCGCCCACCGAGCGGCAGCATGTGTTTCCGCCGCCGCTGGATCGCGATTACCGCGTCGAAGACGGGCGCGTGCTGACGCGCTCGCTGGAAGCGCATATCGTCGATCACTGCAACCTGACCTGCGCGGAATGTTGCTCGCTGTCGCCGCTGCTGCCCGAGTGGTATGCGAGCCCCGAATCGATCGAGGCCGATCTGCGCCGCGCCGCGAAGGTGCTGCGCCCGCGCATGTTCAAGCTGGTCGGCGGCGAACCGCTGCTGCATCCGACGCTCGTCGAACTCGTCCAGCGCGTGCGCGCCACCGGCATCGCGCCCGTGATCTCCGTCACGACGAACGGCCTGAAGCTCGGCGAGATGACCGATGCGTTCTGGCAGGCGGTGGATGCGCTGACGATCTCGCGCTATCCGAAGCCGGCGCTGTCGTCCGACCTGGTCGCGCACATCGAGCGCCAGGCCGCGCGCTTCGACGTGCGCCTGAACTGGAAGGTGCAGGACGTGTTCACGACGATGAACCGCGCGCAGCCCGGCACCGATCGAGACGAAGCGCAGCGCCTTTATCACGATTGCTGGATCCGCGAGCGCTGCCATATGATTCGCGACGGCATGTTCTACACGTGCACGCGTCCGGCGCATTTCCATACGCTCTACAAGGGCGAGAAGGATTTTCGGTCCGACGGCCTGCCGCTGCGCGACGCCGCCGGCATGCTCGACGCGATGCTCGCCTATCTGCAACGCGAGGCGCCGCTCGAAGCGTGCCTGCATTGCCAGGGCGGCAGCGCGCCGGTGGCGCCGCATCGCATCCTCAAACGCATTGAAGTGGACTCCTTGAAGGCTCGTTATCCATGATCGTCGGCACGCGCGACCCGTTCGGCTTCGACCGGCTTCACTACCACCCGCGCAGCGGTGCGGCGGCGTCCGGCATCCGGGCCGTCCTGCACGCGTCGGGGCAACTGGCCGGCGAGCCGGATGCGGCGGCGATCGCGGGTTACCTGAGCGGCGAGCGGCTGGTCGGCCGCACCGTGTTGCGCGACGTGCGCGCGGTGCCGCCCGGTCATGCGCTGATCCGTTCGCCGCAAGGGCTGATCGTGCAGCCGGCACCCGCGCAGCCGCGGCACGCCGATCTGGAAACCGTGCTGCGCGCGTCGCTGCAGCGTGCGCTCGACAGCGGCAAGCGGGTTGCGCTGGCGCTGAGCGGCGGGCTCGATTCGGCGCTGCTGCTCGCGTTGCTGCGCGAACTCGGCGCGCAGCGGCACGTGACGTCCTACGTCCTCGTGACCGACATGCCTGACTATTGCGAACGCGATGCGGCACTCGAACTGGCCGCGCAGATGCAGGCGAACGTGAAGATCGTGCGCGTGAACGAGGCCGATTTCGTCGCGGCGTTGCCGAGAACGACGCATGCGGTCGAGGAGCCGATGTTCAACCTGCATCCGGTCGCGAAACTGCTGCTCGCCGAGGCGATGGCCGCGGACGGCGTCGAGGTGGCCATCACCGGCGACGGCGCGGACCAGGTGCTGCGCCGCGATCAGTCGGCCAACTATCTGCCGCTGTGCCATGCGCTGTTCGATGCGGCGTCGGTCGACCTGCATCCGCCGTTCGTCGACGATGCCGTCGTCGCGCATCTGACGAGCATCGCACCCGATCCGGACAAGCAATGCCTGCGCGATCTCGGCGCGCGCCTGAACCTGCCGGACCGTCTCGTGCACGGCCCCAAGCGCGGGCGGCTCGCCCCGGCGATGGACCTCGCGGCGCTGCTCGATCGCGACCGCACGCACGCGCTGGCCGACACGCTCGGTCTGCCCGCACCCACGCTGCAGGCGGATACCGAACGCGTGCTGTGGACGACGCTGTCGCTGATCCTCGATCATTTCCGCCACCTCGATGCCGCGCATCGCCCAACCTAATCGTTCATGAAACGCATCCTGTTCTGCGTGGTGCCCGAAAAGGGGCACGTCAATCCGTGCATCGGCCCGGCCCAGCATCTGCGCACCGCGTGGTGCGACGTCGCGTTCTATGCGCCGGCCGATATCAGTGCACAGCTCGACGGTGCCGGCGGCTTCGAATGCGTCGGGCCGAGCGAAACGCCCGAGCGCCACGACCTGTCGCGCGGCGCGAGCTTCGCCGCGAACATTCGGGATGCGGACTGGCTGCGGCACTGGATCCGCACGCTGCTGATCGATCTCGCCCCCGCGCAGGTGGACGGCATCCGCGTGGTGCTGCGCGACTGGCGGCCCGATGTGGTCGTGATCGATCCGCTGCTCTATGCGGCGGCGATCGCGGCGGAGCTGGAAGGGCTGCCGTGGGTCTCGATGTCGAATTCGCTGAATCCAGTGCTGCCGGACGATCTCGATTCGGAACTGCTGCGCACGGTGCGATGGCTCGAACCGGAACGCACGCGGCTGTTCGCGCGCCACGGGCTCGACGCGCGTTTTCGCGGTTGCGACATCCTCTCGCCGCACCTGACGCTCGCGTTCACGACCGACGCGCTGGTCGGTGCGCCGCCGCCCGGCGTCGAGCTGGTCGGGCCGGCAATGCCGTCCGGCCCGCGCGGCGACGAGACGCCGTTCCCGTGGGAACGCCTCGATGCGGATCGTCCTCTGGTTTACATGTCGCTCGGCAGCCAGCTTTACTACCATCCCGACGTGTTTGCGAAGGTCATCGAGGCGACGCGCGCGACGTCGGCGCAACTGGTGCTGTCGGTGGGCGAACTGGTCGATTCGGATCTGCTGCCGGCCGACGACGGGCGTGTGATCGCGGTGCGTTACGCGCCGCAGCTGGCGCTGCTGCAGCGCACGCACGCGTTCGTCAGCCACGGCGGCGCGAATTCGGTGATGGAGTCGCTTGCCTGCGGCGTGCCGATGCTGCTGTCGCCGTTCTGCAATGACCAGTTCCATTCGGCGCACTTCGTCGAGCGCGCCGGCGCGGGGTGCGTGCTGGATCTGCAGCAAGCCGGCGTGGCGGATATCGCCGAGGCGCTCGAACGCCTGTTGCGGCCCGGGACGTTGCGCGACCAGGCGGCGCGGGTCCGCGCGAGCTACGCGGCGCGCGACGGTTCGGCCGAGGCGGCCCGCCTGATCAGCGCACTCGCTTCAGGAAACCGCCTGGCGACAGCGTCATGAGCACGCGGTCCTCGATGTCGTAGTCGACCTCGAAGCGGTCGTCGCGAGCGAGGAATTCATGCGTGGCGGTGGCCGGGTTGTTGCCTTTGCCGTACGGCTTGCCGTCGAACATCGACGCGGGCAGGTACTCCATGATCGTATCCATCACGATCGCGTAACTGCCGGGCGTCACGAGCGGTGCATAGCATTCCAGTTCGCGCAGCACGTGCGCGTGGGTGTGCGTGAGATCGAGGATCGCCATCACGCGTGCGCCTTCATCGATCTGCGCACGCACCGATGCGAGCGTGTCGGCCGCGCATGATTCGCCTTCGATCAGCGTCATGCGGTGGGCGAGCCGGTGCGATTGCAGGCGCTGCCTGACCTCGTCGCGCAGGCGCGGCTCGATCGCGACGACGCGGCCGCTGTCGCCGGCCAGTTCCAGCATCGACGCGGAGAATACGACACCGCCGCCCGCCGCGATCCCGGTCTGCACGATGCAGTCGGGACGCTCGCGCCAGATCAGCTCCTGGAGCGCGAGCATGTCGCCGGGCAGGTGGAAGAAGCGCTCGCCGAGCCAGCGCGTCTGGAACAGATGGTCGAATTCGGCAGCACGCGTCAGCCATTCGATATTGATGTCCCGCATGCGGGCCGAGGGACGCTCTGACATGGTCAATGCAACGAGTAGGAGTGACGTGAAAACGCTGGAACCGTGGCTTCACCGGTACTGGAACATCGGGCCGGCGCACCTGCAGGCGCTGGCGTCGGGCCATACTAACAAAACGTATCTCGTCGAGTGCGATGCGGGGCGCGCGGTGCTGCGCGTGTCGTGGCCGGGCAAGGCGGCCGAGCAGGTGCATCGCGAGGCGGCGATGCTCGGTCATCTCGGCCACTCGCGCACGGCACCGAGGCTGCCTGCGCTGCCGAAGCTGCGGCCGACCGTGGACGCACAGTCCGGTGTGCAGCTGCCCGATGGAAGCTGGCTGCATCTGTTCGAGCCTATCGCCGGCTGCCCCGGCCTGCCGGACGATGCGGAGGCGGGCGCGATCGATGCGATGCGTGCGCTTGCGCATCTGCACGCGGCGATGGCGGCGATGCCCGTGACCGAATCGGCGCCGGTGGCCTGGCTGTCTGCGCGCCACGCACGTGTAGCGGCGCGAGCTGCGCCGTCGTTGCCGGGTGACTTGAGCGGCCACTACGAGACGATGATGCGTCGGATCGGCGCACATCTCGACGCTGCCGCGCATTGGCTGACGGGGGCGGCGCAGTGGCTGCACGGCGACTATCACGCGGGCAACCTGCTGTACGTGGGGCACGCTGTGAGCGGCGTGCTCGATTTCGACGATGTCGGGCAGGGCGTGCAGTGGCTCGAAGCGGCCTTTGCGCTGTTCGCGCTGTCGCGCGATGCGGGCAGGGATGATCGCTTCGTATTCGATGCACGGCGCTGGGACGCCGGCCTGCAAGCCTACGCCGCGACGCGGGCCGATGACGTGCCGGACTGGATGCACGACCGCCGCGATGCGCTGATGGCCCTGTTCTGCGCGGACCAGACGCTGATCCATCTCGAAGCTGCACAACGCGGCCTGTGGACACCGGGGCCGGGCATCGGCTTTCTCGGCGGCTGGCGGCAGTTGCTCGATGGTGCGGCGCCGGTACGTTGACCGGCGGCTTCGTCAGCGCGGCCGCTTCAGGAACAGGCGCACCGCTTCGACCGTATTGGGCCGCGCCTCGCCGTGCCGCGATCCGTCGTGCATGCAGAACAGCACGTCACGTTGGCGTGCCGCGCTGCCGTCGACATGTGCACACATCGCGTCGAACAGCGCTTGCGGCGACGGCGCCGGCCGTTGCCAGTCGTCCAGTATCGCGGTCCAGCCCGTGTGTTCGCGCTGCAGTCGCGCCAGCACGCCGGCGCGATTGTCCTGCGGCATCAGTCCGTAAGGCAGGCGCAATGGAATCGTGTCCGGAGCCGGAATGCCGGCGCGGCGATAGGCTTCGTGGATCAGCGCGTCGGTCGTCTCGATCTCGTCGATCAGTGCATCGTCCGCCAGCGCGCCGGGCTTCGCGTGCGAATGGGTGTGATTGCCGAGTTGGTGGCCTTCGCGCGCCATTCTTGCCGCGACATCGAGCGCGCCTGCCAGATTCTGGCCAAGCAGGAAGAAGGTCGCCTGGCAGGACGCGGCGTGCAGGACATCGAGCAAGAAGGGTGTCGAGGGACCGGGCCCGTCGTCGAAACTGAGGCGAATGGACATCGCGGGTGGGTGCGCCGTTCAAGGTGTACCGGAGGAACGATAGCGCAAGTCGCGGCGAGCGGCGGCCGGCGCTCTCATCGGTCGGCTACTGGAGCGGCTCGATCGCCAGCGGACAGGTGCCGATCCGACGCAACTGCTTGCCGGTCCATTCATAGAAGAACCGGGCGGCCTTCGCGCTGTTGTCGTCGCAATCGTCGTTGAAGCAGCCCGCGACGATCAGCAGCCTGCTGCCGGGTCGGAAATCGACACGCTCCTCGTCGTTGCCCATCACGCCGGCGATGGCCTGCACGCCGGGCATCGTGTACGTCGCGCCCGTGTACTTGTCGACGATCGCGAAATTCCGGCAATCCGTTCCGCAACCCCAGATCGCAACCCGGTAGTGGCCGGCAAAATTGGCCGGTTGCCTGAATTCGTCGCGAATCACGGTGCGGTAGAGGCGGGTTTCCCGGGTGGTCAGGCGGGGCGCCGCAGCCGGCTTGCGTGGCGCGCTCGCGGTGGGTGCCGGATAGCGGTCGAACGAAGGCGACGGGCATGCGGCGGCGGCCGCGGCCGTCGCGGCGCGAGCGGTGCCGGCGCCGCAAAGCAGCGCGGCCGATGCGCCTGCGATCAGCAGAAATCGATGGGCGAGCAACACGCGAGCATCCTTCAGGTTCGGGTTCGTGATCGGGCCGGAGGGTCCGAACGGCCGGCGACGACGATTCTATGACGCTTCACGCGCGCCGGCGACCCGGCGCAGTGATCGCGAGCCTGCGTCAAACCGACGCTCCGCACACGGCCCGCCGTCAAGCTTTGTCAAATTGTGGCGATATCACGATGCCTGACGTTTCAGGCCGCCTTCGAAGGCTGTCATGCACGGGTTGATTGAGTATTCTTGGATTCGATCCGCGGCACGCATGCCGTCACAACCGGGAGGCTTCACATGAATGCACGTCTATACCGCGCGACCGTTGCCGGCGCGCTGATCGGATTGCTCGCGCCGTTTTCGGTGGCGCATGCGCAGCTGGGCGATGTCCTGAAGCAGGTCGGCGGCGGTGGCGATTCAGGCGGCAGCGCGGGCGGCGCGCTCGGCAATCTCGGCGGCCTCGGTGGTGCATTGACGGGCGGCGGTGGTGCGTCACTGATGCCGGGGAGCACCGGCAACGTCGCCGGCCTGCTGCAGTTCTGCATCCAGAACAACTATCTCGGCGGGGCATCCGGCGGCGCGTCGTCGGTGAAGGACGCGCTGATGGGCAAGCTCGGCGGCAGCGCATCGTCCGACAGCGGCTATACCAGCGGCGCGAGCGGGATCCTCGATGCCGGCAACGGCAGCAAGCTCGACCTGAGCGGCGGCGGCCTGAAGCAGCAGGTGACCAAGCAGATCTGCGACAAGGTGCTGACGCAGGCGAAGTCGCTGCTGTAAGTATCGCGGTGCGTGGCGGCGCAGGGGGCGGTGCGACGCGTACCGCGCCCGTCGGTCATCGCGACTGCCACGCGCATCGACAAACAGACGGGCGGCCGCGCGATGCCGCCGCGGCCCGCACGCATGGACTCAATCGGCCAGCCGCTTGTCGGCGAGCGCCTTGCAGCAGTCTTCGTAGACCCATTGCACGAGTTTCGCCCGATAGTCGAGATCGTCGGTATCGACGATTTCCTCGACCGCGTCGCGCGCCCATGACGCATCGACGAACCCGGCATGCCGCTTCGCGATGTCCTGCGCGAGCGCCGCGAGCTTGGCGACGGCCAGCCAGTCGGCCTGGCGATGATGGCGGTCGAGCCAGCGGTGCGCGGCCTGGACCTGGAACGCGGCGTCCGGCCACGATTCGTTGAGGTAAAACGCGCCGAGATTGCCGCAGGTGAGCCAGCAAAGCAGTTCCAGGCGGTCTTGCGAGCCGAGGGTATGGGGTGCGTCGGACATGGCAGCGCTCACGAAATACGTCGATTCCGGGCGGCGCCGGTTGCAACGGGCCGGTGCCGATAATAAAAACATAGCACGATGCGGGCCCGACCGCGCACCCGGGCGGATGCTGACATGGTGGTGGCGAGACGGACGCTGCGCCGGCCAGGATCGCCGACGGCGAAGTGAGGGGGCGGCGGGAACGGAAAGTGCGGGAGCGCGTGAGGAGCGACGCGGGAGGACGCGGCCGGGGAACGGCCGCCGGGCGCCGTGCACGCCGTGAAGCGGGCCCGTTGCCGGGCCCGCCGCAGCCGGGCGCGCGGGCCGGGCTGCCGATGAGCGAACTCAGGTCGTCGTGTGCGTGGCGCGCGCGATCGAGCGGATGCTGCGCTCGACGCGGATCAGGATGATCAGCACCGCGAGCGACACGAACGAATACAGTGCGACGAGCGCGGCGACGCCCGCGTAGCGCGCGGTCTGGCCGTTCTCCGCAGCAGTTTCTTCCGCGGCCTTCGTCTCGTTGTCGATCGCGGTCCGGCGTGCGTCGTAGCGCTGCGAGAAGTCGCGCATGACCGCCGACACGACGTCGGTGTACGCCTGCTCCCGCGCATATTCGTCGCCGTGACGGGTGACCTTCTTCTTGACGCTGGCTGCGACGTCCGGGCGCGACAGCACCTTGTCGAGATACGCGATCTGCTGCTCGTAATACGCGACTTCCGGATGGCCGTCGTCATTGAGCACGCGCTGGAACGACGGCTCGTATGCATCACGATCGACCGCGTAATCCGGCGACAGGGCGGCCCGGCCATGCTTCTGCACGATGCCAGACAGTTGCGTCGACAGGCGCAGCGCGGGCGACGCACCGTCGTCCTTGGCTGCCGCGCCGTCGGCGGCCGGCGCGGCCTTGGCGGGCGCATCGTTCTCCCACGCAAACGATGCAGGATCGACCTGGATGGCCGAATCGACCTTCGGCGGTTTCGACAGGCGCGCATCGAGTGCGACCGCGCCGAATATGACCCCGCCGATCAGGACTGCGGTCGCGAACAACAGCACGATCACGCGCAGTACCTGAAGATAGCCGCCCTCGATTCTGGTCAGGATGCTCAAGGCATTCTCCTTTCTTATGATGATTGAGGCGCCGAGGCTAAAGACCTTTCTAATGGCTGTCAATCGTCACGCCGGGTCACACCGGCGGACCGAAACGCTCGCTAGAATGTCGGCTTTCCTGGAGGCGGAAAGCGATGAAAATCTACGACCAGTTCTATATCGACGGCGCGTGGCGCAAACCGGCCGGCACCGGCACGATCGACGTGATCGACTCGGGCACCGAGGCCGTGATCGGCCGGATTCCGGAAGGCGTCGCGTCCGACGCGCAGGACGCGATCCGCGCGGCGCGCGCAGCCTTCGACGCGTGGGCGGCCACGCCGCCCGCGACGCGCGCCGGCTACCTGCGCAGGATCGTCGAGCATCTGCAGGCGCGCAGCGAGGAGCTTGCGCAGTCGATCACCGGCGAAGTCGGGATGCCGATCAAGCTGTCGCGCGCGATCCAGGTCGGCGGCCCGATCTACAACTGGAAGGCATACGCGAAGCTCGCCGAATCGTTCGAATTCGAGGCACAGGTCGGCAACTCGCTCGTCGTGCGCGAGCCGGTCGGTGTCGTCGCGGCGATCACGCCCTGGAACTATCCGCTCAACCAGGTCACGCTGAAAGTCGCGCCGGCGCTCGCGGCCGGCTGCACGGTCGTCCTGAAGCCGTCCGAAGTCGCGCCGCTGAACGCGTTCATGCTCGCCGAAGCGATTCACGAAGCCGGGCTGCCGCCCGGCGTGTTCAATCTCGTGTGCGGCTATGGCCCGGTCGTCGGTGAAGTGCTGGCCACCGATCCGGACGTCGACATGGTGTCGTTCACGGGCTCGACGCGTGCCGGCAAGCGCGTGGCCGAGCTGGCGGCCGCGAGCGTCAAGCGCGTTGCACTCGAGCTGGGCGGCAAATCGGCGTCGGTGATCCTCGACGATGCCGATTTCGCGACGGCGGTGAAGGGCACGGTCAACGCGTGCTACCTGAACGCGGGGCAGACCTGCTCGGCGCACACGCGCATGCTGGTGCCGGAAGCGCGCTACGACGAGGCGCGCGCGATCGCGAAGGCGGCGGCCGAAACCTACGTCGCCGGCGATCCGCGGCAGGACGCGACGCGCCTCGGTGCGCTCGCATCGGCCGCACAGCAGCAGCGTGTGCAGGACTACATCCAGCGCGGGATCGACGAAGGCGCCGAACTCGTCACGGGTGGCACGGGCCTGCCGGAAGGGCTCACGAAGGGCTTCTTCGTGAAGCCGACCGTGTTCGGCCGCGTCGATCCGAAATCGACGATCGCGCAGGAGGAAATCTTCGGGCCGGTGCTGTCGATCATCACGTATCGCGATGAAGACGAGGCCGTGCGAATCGCGAACGATTCGCCGTACGGGCTCGGCGGCGCGGTATGGGCCGGCAGCGACGAACGCGCGATGGGCATCGCGCGCCGCATCCGCACCGGGCAGGTCGACATCAACGGCGGCGCGTGGAACATGGCCGCGCCGTTCGGCGGCTACAAGCAGTCGGGGCACGGCCGCGAGAACGGCGTGTACGGGCTCGAAGAATATCTCGAGTACAAGTCGATGCAGCTCAAGCCCGCGAAGCCGGCCTGAGCGTTTCTCGTGGCATGAGATGGAAACGGCACGCTTGCGTGCCGTTTTTTTCTTGACGGCCGTCAAGGTGCGCGTCGGTGGATCGTCGATCATCGCGGTTCCGATGTTCCGACGAGGTTTCAGATGACCGTACGCACTTCCTTTCCGCCGCTGACGATTCGCGGCCGCTCCTTGTTGCCCGTCGTGCAGGGCGGCATGGGCGTCGGCATCTCCGCGCACCGGCTGGCGGGCAGCGTCGCGCGCGAAGGCGCGGTCGGCACGATCGCGAGCATCGACCTGCGCCACCATCATGCGGACCTGCTCGCGCGTTGCCGCGCGCAACCCGATCGCGCGACGCTCGAGGCCGCGAACCTCGAGGCGCTCGCACGCGAGATCCGCCTCGCGAAGACCTACAGCGAAGGGCGCGGGATGATCGCGGTCAACGTGATGAAGGCCGTGAGCGCGCATGCGGACTACGTGCGGGCGGCGTGCGACGAGGGGGCGGACGCGATCGTGATGGGCGCGGGCCTGCCGCTCGACTTGCCCGATCTCACGCAAGGCTACGACATCGCGCTGATTCCGATCCTGTCGGACAGCCGCGGGATCGCGCTCGTGCTGAAGAAGTGGATGAAGAAGGGGCGCCTGCCCGATGCGATCGTGATCGAGCACCCGGCGCACGCGGGCGGGCACCTCGGCGTCACGCAGATCGACGACATGCACGACAGTCGCTTCGATTTCGCGCGCGTGCTCGACGAGACCGCCCAGGTGATGGCATCTCTCGGCATTGCGCGCGAAACGATCCCGTTGATCGTTGCGGGCGGGATCAACAGTCACGACACGGTGCGCGCGGCGTTCGACGCCGGCGCGAACGGCGTGCAGGTGGGGACGCCGTTCGCGGTGACGGAAGAGGGCGATGCGCATCCGCACTTCAAGCGCGTGCTGGCCGACGCGACGCCCGAGGACATCGTCGAATTCGTCAGCGTGACGGGGCTGCCCGCACGCGCGGTGAAGACGCCGTGGCTCGATCGTTACCTGCGCAACGAGACGCGCATCCGCACCAAGCTCGGCGCGCTGAAGCAGCGTTGCCCGACCGCGCTCGAATGCCTGAGCGTATGCGGCTTGCGCGACGGCATCGAGAAGTTCGGCCATTTCTGCATCGATACGCGGCTCGCGGCCGCGCTGCGCGGCGACGTGGCGAACGGGCTGTTCTTCCGCGGCCGCGAAGCGTTGCCGTTCGGCCGTGCGATCCGCAGCGTGCGCGATCTGCTCGACCTGCTGCTGACGGGCAGTGCGACCGAGCCTGCGGCAAACCGTCCCACGTTTACGCTGGCTTGACGGATATCAAGATAAGGAGAAGACCCTACAGGGAGAATGGAAACCATTCTTTGGGGGTCCGTACCATGCATAAAACGATTCGAACTTGTGTCACCGCTGCTGCCGTTGCAGCCGCTTTCGCCGCGATGCCTTCGCTGTCGCATGCGGCCTCGCCGGGCGACGGTATCAACCAGGGCGATGTCCTGGTCCGGCTGCGCGCGATCAGCATCCAGCCGAACGAACGCGCGAGCGATACGCTGGGCGCGCTCAACGTCGGCGTGAACAACGCGATCGTGCCGGAGCTCGACTTCACGTACATGATCCGCGACTACCTGGGCGTCGAGCTGATCCTCGGCACGTCGCGTCACCAGCTCACGTCGAGCATCGGCAATCTCGGCGGTGTGGGCGTGCTGCCGCCGACGCTGCTGCTGCAGTACCACTTCAACCATGCCGGCAAGGTGCGTCCGTATGTCGGCGCGGGCGTGAACTACACGTACTTCTACAACAACGGGCTCAACGTCGGCGGCGAGGGCGTGTCGATCAACAAGAGCAGCTTCGGCCCCGCGCTGCAGTTCGGCGTGGACGTGCAGTTGACGAAGAAGGTCTTCATGAACGTCGACGTGAAGAAGATCTGGATGAGTACCGATGCGACGCTCGGCGACAAGGGCATCGGCACGCTGCACATCGATCCGCTGATCGTCGGCGTGGGCGTCGGGATGAAGTTCTAGACGCGAAGGGAAAAGAACAGAGTTGGGGTTGGCGGCATGGCGGTCGGCATGCCGCTCTTTTTTTGCGCGGCGGATTTACAGCTTGTCGTACTGGAAGCGCATCGCGGTGCCTTCGCGCGAGATGCGCTCCCACACCACGCGCTTCTCTTCGTCGCTCAGGAACACCCAGTTCGACACTTCGGCGGCCGTGCGGCCGCAGCCCTTGCAGACTTCGTCGAAGAGGGTCGAGCACACGCCGATGCAGGGGCTGTCGGGCAGGTCGTGGAGATTGGAGGCCATCGGGAGGTTCACGCAGTCGAATCGTCAGCCGCCATTTTAATCCATCGCGGCCGATCGGCCGGGCGGAGGCGACCGGCGTGCCGTACGCGCGCCGGGGGCGTGTCGTCGCGGCCCGGCATCGGGCCCGGTCGCGCAGGCCGCTCGCGCGTCCGACCGGCGAACGCGGTCGCGCCGACGCCCGTTTTTCCCGGTGGACAGCCGCCGATTACCCGATAGAATTCCCCGGGAACGCCTCGCCGCACGGGCAGCCAGCCTGGCCGGCAGCGGGAATCTGTTCCGTTTGCGCGACACCGGCATGATTTTTTTGTGACGGGGCGCGAATGATGGTAGTTTTCGGGGTTTTCGAGGGGCGGCGCGCCAGAATGCGCCGTCATGACGAGGCAGACGGCAGCCGGACACACGGTCCGGCCGTAGGGAGAACGGGATGAAAGCAAAGGTAGTGGGCCGGTTCGCAGCGCTCGCGCTGTGCGTGGGTGCATCGGCGGCAGCGGCGAAGGATACGCAGCTCAATGTCTATAACTGGTCGGACTACATTGCGAAGGACACGATCCCGAACTTCGAGAAGCAGGCGGGTGTCAAGGTCCGCTACGACAACTACGACAGCGACGACACGCTGCAGGCGAAGCTGCTGACGGGCAGCTCGGGCTACGACATCGTCGTGCCGACCAGCAACTACGCGGGCAAGCAGATCGCCGCCGGCATCTTCGCGCCGCTCGACAAGTCGAAGCTGCCGAACCTCAAGTACCTCGATCCGCAACTGATGGCGCTCGTCGCCGGCGCCGATCCGGGCAACAAGTACTCGGTGCCCTGGGCGTACGGCACGACCGGTCTCGCATACAACCTGACGAAGGCGCAGCAGGCGCTCGGCAAGGTGCCGCTCGACAACTGGGACATCCTGTTCAAGCCGGAAAACATCGCGAAGCTGAAGACCTGCGGCGTGTCGGTGCTCGACGCACCCGACCAGATGTTCGCGGCGACGCTGCACTACATCGGCAAGGATCCGATGAGCACGAACCCGGCCGACTACAAGGCCGCGATGGACGTGCTGAAGAAGATCCGCCCGTACATCACGCAATTCAACTCGTCGGGCTACATCAACGACCTGGTCGGCGGCGACATCTGCTTCGCGTTCGGCTGGTCGGGCGACGTCGTGATCGCCAAGCATCGCGCGCTGGAAGCGAAGAAGCCGTACAAGGTCGAGTACTACATCCCGAAGGGCGGCGCCCCGGTGTGGTTCGACGTGATGGCGATCCCGAAGGACGCGAAGAACAAGGATGCCGCGCTGCAGTGGATCAACTACATCGAGGATCCGAAGGTGCACGCGGCGATCACGAACGCGGTGTACTACCCGAGCGCCAACGCAGAGGCCCGCAAGTACGTGCGGCCCGACGTCGCGAACGACCCGGCCGTCTATCCGCCGGCCGACGTCGTGAAGACGCTGTTCCTGCTCAAGCCGCTGCCGCCTGAAATCCAGCGTCTGCAGACGCGTCTGTGGACCGAGCTGAAGTCGGGCCGCTGACGCGAGCCGGAGTGAATCAGCAGTCATGAAGCCCCTGGTGCCCCCGGGGGCTTTGTTCGTTCAACGCAGGAGAGAAGCAGCACATCATGAATAGCCAGTCGGGTGCGCCGGTCGCGGGCGCGCCGTCCTCCGTTTCCTCCTCCGGCGCCGATGCGCGCGCCGAGTCCTTTGTCCAGATCGTCGACGTCGTCAAGAAATTCGGCGACACCGAAGCCGTGCGCAGCGTCAACCTGACCGTGCGCCAGGGCGAGCTGTTCGCGCTGCTCGGCAGCTCGGGCTGCGGCAAGTCGACGTTGCTGCGGATGCTCGCCGGCCTCGAGACGGTCACGTCGGGCAAGATCCTGATCGATGGCGAGGACCTCGCGCAGATGCCGCCGTACAAGCGGCCCGTGAACATGATGTTCCAGTCGTATGCGCTGTTCCCGCACATGTCGGTCGAGTCGAACGTTGCGTTCGGTCTCAAGCAGGAAGGCACGCCGAAGGCCGAGCTGAAGGCGCGCGTCGCATCGGCGCTGGAACTCGTGCAGATGAGCAAGTACGCGAAGCGCAAGCCGCATCAGCTGTCCGGCGGCCAGCAGCAGCGCGTCGCGCTCGCGCGCTCGCTGGTCAAGCGGCCGAAGCTGCTGCTGCTCGACGAGCCGATGTCCGCGCTCGACAAGCAGATCCGCCAGCGCACGCAGATCGAGCTCGTCAACATCCTGCAGAAGGTCGGCGTCACCTGCATCATGGTCACGCACGACCAGGAAGAAGCGATGACGATGGCCAATCGCCTCGCGGTGATGAGCGAAGGCCAGATCGTGCAGATCGGCTCGCCGAACGAAGTGTACGAATATCCGAACAGCCGCTTCTCGGCCGAATTCATCGGCTCGACGAACCTGTTCGACGGCGTGACCGTCGAGGACGAACCCGATCACGTGTACATCGAGTCGCCGGAGCTGCCGAGCCGGCTGTACGTGAGCCACGGGATCTCGGGCCCGCTCGGGATGCCGGTCACGGTGTCGGTGCGCCCCGAACGGATCGCGCTCACGCGCAAGCCGCCCGAAGGCGCGTTCAACTGGGCGCGCGGCCGCATCAGCAACGTCGCTTACATGGGCGGCTACTCGCTGTATCACGTGAAGCTCGACGGCGGCAAGACGGTGATCGCGAACGTGTCGAGCCTCGCGATTTCGGAGCTCGACACGCCGGCGCTCGGCGACGAGATCTACGTGCGCTGGAGCGCGACGGCCGGCGTGGTGCTGACGTCATGACCACGTTCAAGTCCATGCTTTCGTGGCCGGTGCGGCGCTTCAACCTGACGGGCGCCACGGCGGTCGTGGCTGGCCCGTTCACGTGGCTCGTGCTGTTCTTCCTCGTGCCGTTCGTGCTGGTCGTGAAGATCAGTTTCGCGGAGCTGCAGCTCGGCATCCCGCCGTATACGGAACTCGCGTCGTACGCGGACGGCGTCGTGCACGTCGCGCTGAACCTGTCGCACTACGCGTTCCTGTTCACGGACAGCCTGTATTTCGCGACCTACGTGAATTCGGTGTGGGTGGCCGCGATCACGACGCTGCTGTGCCTGCTGATCGGCTATCCGATGGCGTACTACATCGCGCGCTCGAACCCGGCGACCCGCAACCTGCTGATGATGGGCGTGATGCTGCCGTTCTGGACGTCGTTCCTGATCCGCGTGTATGCATGGATCGGCATCCTGAAGAACAACGGGCTGCTGAACAACTTCCTGATGTGGATCGGGCTCACGCATACGCCGATCGAGCTGTATCGCACCAACTACGCGGTGTACATCGGGATGGTCTATTCGTACCTGCCGTTCCTCGTGATGCCGTTGTATGCGCACCTCGTGAAGATGGACCTGCGCCTGCTGGAAGCCGCGTACGACCTCGGCGCCAGGCCGTGGAAGGCGTTCGTGCAGATCACGCTGCCGCTGTCGAAGAACGGGATCATCGCGGGCTGCCTGCTCGTGTTCATCCCGGCGGTCGGCGAGTACGTGATTCCCGAGCTGCTCGGCGGCGCGAACACGCTGATGATCGGCCGCGTGATGTGGAACGAGTTCTTCAACAACGCAGACTGGCCGATGGCGTCGGCGGTGACCTGCGCGATGGTGCTGCTGCTGCTCGTGCCGATGGCGATGTTCCAGCACTTCCAGGCGAAAGAGCAGGGAGGCCGTCGATGAAGCCGAATCGTTACCTGCAGTTCGCGGCGCTGTTTGCCGGCTTCGCGTTCCTGTATATCCCGATCATCAGCCTGATCGTCTATTCGTTCAACGAGTCGAAGCTCGTCACCGTGTGGTCGGGCTTCTCGTTCCGCTGGTACGCGGCGCTCGTCGAGGACGACGAACTGCTGACGGCCGCGTGGCTGTCGCTGAAGATCGGCGTGCTGACCGCGTTCGCGTCGGTGTTCATCGGCACGTGGGCCGGCTTCGTGCTCGCGCGGATGGGGCGCTTTCGCGGCTTCGCGCTGTTCAGCGGGATGATCAACGCGCCGCTCGTGATTCCCGAGGTGATCCAGGGGATCTCGCTGCTGCTGCTGTTCATCGAGCTCGCGAAGTGGATCGGCTGGCCGGCCGAGCGCGGTGTGTTCACGATCTGGCTCGGCCACGTGATGCTGTGCATCTCGTACGTCGCGATCATCGTGCAGTCGCGCGTGCGCGAGCTGAACCCGTCGCTGGAAGAAGCCGCGCTCGATCTCGGCGCGACGCCGCTGAAGGTGTTCTTCACGATCACGCTGCCGCTGATTTCGCAGGCGCTGATCGCGGGCTGGCTGCTGTCGTTCACGCTGTCGATCGATGATCTCGTGCTGTCGGCGTTCCTGTCGGGCCCCGGCTCGACGACGCTGCCGCTCGTGGTGTTTTCGCGCGTGCGGCTGGGGCTGAACCCGGAGATGAACGCGCTCGCGACGCTGTTCATCGTCGCGGTGACGGCCGGTGTCGTGATCGCGAACTTCGTGATGCTGCGCCAGGAACGCAAGCGGATGGCGGGGTTCGCGACCTGAGGTTCAGGTTGTGACCGCTGCGGTTAAAAAACGCCCGGTGCCGACGACGAGTCGGGCCGGGCGTTTTGTTTGGTGGCGCTGCGTGTGGATCGGCGCCGGTCAGTACGCGATTGCGACGGACGAGGGGCGTCGCGGGCGGGACGCGGGTTCGATTCCCGCGCCCGGTCGCGCGCCGCCTTACGCGCCGAACGCCGCCTTCGCCAAAAGCCCGAGCGCGACGCACACGAGCACGGCCGCGAACCCGGCCTGCACGTGCCGCGCGGCGAGGTGGCGCGACGCGCCGCGGCCGGCGGCCATGCCGAGCGCGGTCGCAACGGTGAACCACAGCGTCACGTCGAGCGGCGCGCGTGTGCCGGACAAGAGCGTGGCGAACACGCCGCCCGTGCCGACGAGCGCGATCACCATCAGCGACGTCGCGACGACGCCGTGCATCGACACGTTCGTGAATTTGCGCAGCATCGGCACGATCACGAAGCCGCCGCCGACGCCGAGCAAGCCCGTCATCAGACCCGTCATCGCGCCGGTCGATGCCAGCGCGACGCCCACGGGCCAGGACCACACGAGCCGGCCGGTATCGGGGTTGATGCGGCCGACGCACAGCGGCGACGCTTCCGCGTCGACCGGCGCATGCCGCAGCGCCTGCAACAACAGGCGGCCGGCAACGACCAGCATCGTCAGCGCGAACAACGCGAGCAGCAGGCGCTGCGGCAGCACGTGCGCAAGCCGCACGCCGAGCGTGGTCAGCGGCACGCCGGCCACGGCCATCAGCAACGCCGCGCGATAGCGCACGAGCCCGCGGCGGAAACCTTCGAGCGCGCCGAGGGCGGCGCTGCCGGCCACCGCGACGAGCGCGACGGGCGTGGCCTGCTGCATCGGCCAGCTCATGCCGACGACGAGCGCCGGCACCGCGAGGATGCCGCCGCCGGCGCCGGTCAGGCCGAGCACGGCGCCGACGAAACCACCGAGGACGAGGGAAATCAGCATGACGTCATCGGGCTCCGTTCAACGCACGATCGCGGGCTTCGCGAGCCATTCGCGGCCCTTGAGCATCGCCTTCCAGTAAAGCGGCGGCAGGATGCGCTCCTTCAGCAGCCACGCGAGCCGCGACGGACGCTTGCCGTCGATCAGCCACGCGGGGAAGGTCGGCGCGACCTTGCCGCCGTACAGGAATTCGGCGAGCACGATCTTGCCGCGCTCGACGGTGAGTGGGCACGACCCGTAGCCGTCGTACGCGGCGTCGCCGTGCGCGCGGCCGAGCGACGCGAGCAGGTTGTGCGCGACGACGGGCGCCTGCTTGCGGGCGGCCGCGGCCGTTTTCGCATTGGTCGTGTTGGTGGCGTCGCCGAGCGCGTAGACGTCCGGATACTGCTTGTGCCGCAGGGTCGCCGGATCGACGTCGATCCAGCCGGCCGTGTCGGCGAGCGGGCTCGAACGCACGAAGTCGGGCGCCTTCTGCGGCGGCACGACGTGAATCATGTCGAACGGACGCACGACGGTTTCCTTGCCGCCGTCCGGCAGTGCGCGTGTGAATGTCGCGCGGCGCGCGGGCCCGTCGATCGCGACGAGGTTGTGGCCGAACGACAGCGCGATGTCGTAGCTTTTCACGTATTCCATCAGCGCGGGCACGTAGTCGGCGACGCCGAACAGCGCGGCGCCCGCATTCAGGAACTCGACGTTCGCGGCTTCGAGTCGGCCCGCGCGCCGCCAGTGGTCGCACGACAGGTACATCGCCTTCTGCGGTGCGCCCGCGCACTTGATCGGCATCGGCGGCTGCGTGAAGAGCGCGTTGCCGCCGCGGAACGCGCGGACCAGCTCCCACGTGTACGGCGCGAGATCGTAGCGGTAGTTCGACGTGACGCCGTTGCGGCCAAGCGTGTCGGCCAGGCCTTCGATCGCGTGCCAGTCGAGCTTGAGCCCCGGGCACACGACGAGCTTGCGATACCCGATGCGGCGGCATCCGTCGAGCACGACCGTGTGCGCGTCGGGCTCGAAGCCCGCGACGGCGGCCTGGATGTGCTGCACGCCGCGCGGCAGCACGTCGGTCATCCGGCGCGCAGTGGTCCCGGGCTGGAACACGCCCGCGCCGACCATCGTCCAGCCAGGCTGGTAGTAGTGGACGTCGGCCGGATCGATCACGGCGATGTCGAGCGACGCATCGCGCGAGAGCAGGCTCGACGCGACCGCGATGCCGGCCGCGCCCGCACCGACGATCACGATGTCGTGCCGCGCGTCGACGGCCGGCGCCGCCTGCCTGCCGCCTTGCACGACCCGCGACGCGAGCGCGCGCAGGTCGTAGCCGGCTGCGCCGGCCGTCGCGACGATGTCGTTCAGCGGACGCAGGCCGGCTTGCGACAGCGCCCACAGCGTGGCCGAGCGCGTCCCGCTGCGGCAGTACGCGAGCACCGGGCCGTCGAGCGACGCGACGAGCGCGCCGAACTGCGCGGCCTGGTCGTCGGTCACCTTGCCGGTATCGACCGGCAGGTAATGCACGTCGATGCCGAGCGGCGCGGCGGCCGCGCGGATCTCGGTGACGGTCGGCTGGTCGGGGCCTTCGCCGTCGGGGCGGTTGCAGATGATCGCGCGAATGCCGGCCGCGTGAAGCGCGGGCAGGTCGGCCGCCGCGATCTGCGGCGAGACCGACAGCGTGTCGGTCAGCTTGCGGATGGTCATGTCGGGGTTCTCCGGATGGGGCGGGGCGTGTCGCTCAGATCGCGTCGAGCGGGATCTTCAGGTAGCGCACGCCGTTGTCTTCGGGCTCGGGCAGGTGGCCGGCGCGCATGTTGACCTGCACGGACGGCAGCATCAGCACGGGCATCGCGAGCGTGGCGTCGCGCGCGGTGCGCATCGCGACGAAATCGTCCTCGGTCACGCCGTCCTTCACGTGCACGTTCGCGCGGCGCTGCTCGGCCACGGTCGTCTCGAACTGCACGTCGCGGCCGCCCGGCTGATAGTCGTGGCACAGGTACAGGCGCGTGTCGGGCGGCAGGCCGAGCACGCGCGCGATCGAGCGGTACAGCGTGCGCGCGTCGCCGCCGGGGAAGTCGCAGCGGGCCGTGCCGTAGTCGGGCATGAACAGCGTGTCGCCGACGAATGCCGCGCGCTGCGCCGCGTCGTCGACGCAGTAGGTCATGCACGCGGGCGTGTGGCCCGGCGTGTGCAGCGCGCGGATCGTCAGCGCGCCGAGCGCGAGCGTGTCGCCGTCGTCGAGCAGCCGGTCGAACTGGCGGCCGTCCTGCGCGAAGCCGGGGCCTGCGTTGAACAGCGTGCCGAACACGTGCTGCACGCGGCGCACGTGCGAACCGATCGCGATCTGTCCGCCGACGTGTTCCTTCAGGTACGGCGCGGCCGACAGGTGGTCGGCGTGCACATGGGTTTCCAGCAGCCAGTGCACGTCGGCGCCGAGTTCGGCGACACGGGCGATCAGCCGGTCGGCGCTGGCCGTGCTCGTGCGGCCGGATTTGGGGTCGTAGTCGAGCACGCTGTCGATCAGCGCGCACGCGCGGCTCGCGGTATCGAGTAGCAAATAGCTGACGGTGTGGGTCGCCGGGTCGAAAAAGCCTTCGACCGACAGCGTGGTGGCATGGCTCACGGGGTGTCCTCGATCGGGTTCTGCAAGTGCAATCGGGATCTGTAACTCAAGAAGCGTGCCAGGTTGCAGCGCAGCCCCGGCCGATCTGCCAGGGACTTGATTCCGCTCGGATTTTCGGTGCGGCCGCCGTGATGCGCGGGCGTCGGCGGCATCCGGTCGCCGACGCGGACTGCCACATCTGGCAGTGTCGTGGCAGAATTGGCAGTCTGCCTGGCAGTTCGCCAGGCTGCCCTTCACCGAGCGTCCGCATGAATCCGCACGACACCATCCCGATCGTCCCCGCGCCGCGCGACGACGCCATGCCCGACGTGCGCGCGCTCGTCGCGTATCTCGAGCAGGATCCGCAGCCGATGATCGTCGTCGATCCCGACTACCGCATCCTCGCGGCGAACGATGCGTACCGGCGCCAGTTCGGCGTCGCAGGCGTCGAGCACGTGGGCCGGCACTGCTTCCAGGTCTCGCATCACTACGACGTGCCGTGCGACCAGGCGGGCGAGCATTGCCCGATGAAGCAGGCGCTCGAATCGCGCGGGCTGAACCGCGTGCTGCACATCCACCACACGCCGCGCGGCCCCGAGCATGTCGATGTCGAATTGCGGCCGATCTTCGATGCCGACGGCAACGTGATCGCCTATGTCGAGCGCCTGACGACGGTGCGCAGCGCATCCGCGCAACCGAGCGCGGAAGGGCTCGTCGGCGGCGCCGATGCGTTCAATTCGGCGCTCGGCGCATTGCAGCGCGTCGCGCCCTCGATGCTGCCGGTGCTGCTGCTCGGCGAATCGGGCACCGGCAAGGAGCTGTTCGCCCGCGCGCTGCACGAGGCGAGCGACCGCGCGATGGGGCCGTTCGTCGTCGTCGATTGTTCGGGGATCGCCGAGACGTTGTTCGAGAGCGAACTGTTCGGTTACGAGAAGGGCGCGTTCACGGGCGCGAACCAGCGCAAGCCGGGCCTCGTCGAAACCGCGCAGGGCGGCACGCTGTTCCTCGACGAGATCGGCGACGTGCCGCTGCCGATGCAGGTGAAGCTGCTGCGGTTGATCGAGTCGGGCACGTTCCGCCGCGTCGGCGGCGTCGAGGCGCTGCGCGCGGATTTCCGGCTGGTCGCGGCCACGCACAAGCCGCTGCGCGAGATGATCGACGACGGCCGTTTCCGGCAGGACCTTTACTACCGGATCAACGCGTTTCCGATTCCGTTGCCGGCGCTGCGCGAGCGGCGCGGCGACGTCGCGCTGCTGGCCGAGTCGATCCTGCGGCGAATCGCGAACGCGCGCGCCAGCGCGGGCGACGCGGGCGCGCGGCCGTTCGCGGCCCGCCCGTTCGTGCTGACCGAGCGGGCGCTCGCGTGTCTCGATGCGTACGCGTGGCCGGGCAACATCCGCGAGCTGCGCAACGTGCTCGAACGCGCGTGCCTGTTCGCGGATGACGGGACGATCCGGATCGAGCACCTGCCGGCCGAGCTGGTTGTCGCATCGGCGGTGCAGCAGGAGGGGGCGGCTGGTGTGCGCGGCGTGTCGGACGCGGAGCTCGTGCGCATCGCGCGCACATTCGACGGCACGCGCAAGGCGCTCGCCGAGCAGGTCGGGATGAGCGAGCGGACGTTGTACCGGCGAATGAAGGCGCTCGGGCTTGGCACGCGCGAGGGCTGAGCGCGCATGCTGCGCGCGGCTGGCGGCGAAGAGCGGCTTTGCCGATAATGGCGCGTTCGATGTCCTTGTCCCGTTTCCGATGAAAAGACATGTCCTTTCGCATGGCCTGGTGCTTGCCGTCGCAGCGCTGGCCGACCCGGCGCACGCCGCAGACTACACGTGGACCGATGCGGCCGGCGCGCACGCGGTGACGCTCGCCAGAACCACGTCCGGCGACGACGTCGAGCTCAAGGTCGCCGCGACGCTCGACGGCCGGCCCGACTGGACGGTGCGGGACTACGTGAAGGCATGCCCGGTCGACGTGATCCTCGACGTCGTGCCCGCGTCGATCGAAATGCGCGACCTGCTCGGCAACGGCCGCAAGCAGTTCCTGTTCGCGTACAGGATCGGTTGCCGCGGCGACGTGAGCGCCGATCAGGTCAAGTATTTCCTGGTCGACGCGGGCACGAAATACGTGCTGCGCGGCGAGGAAACCGTGACGGTCAACGGCAAGTTCGTCGATGGCGGCGCGGCGCCCGTGCCGAACGCGGACCTGAAGGCGCAGCCCGCGTTTCTGCGTTACATGACGAAGCGCTGGCGCGGGATCAGCGTGCGCAACGACTAGGCGGATGCACGGCCGTTGCGTGCGGTACGGGCACGGTGATGCGGGTTGATTCTGCCGCACAATAAAAAATCACAACAAGACGACAATTAATTATCGTTTTACGATAATTTTCGACGTACAATCGACGCTCATTCATTTGTCGTCGAGGTCCCCTCATGCATTCCGATCGCATCGCCCGTATCAGCCAGCAGATGGCCACCGTCACGCTGGGGTTCATCGTCGGCATGATGGTGCTCAACGCTGCGTGCTGGCTGTTTCCGTCGCTGAACGGGGCCTCGGGTCCCGGTTTCGTATTCGGCATCTCCAATACGGTGTTGACCGACCTGCACGTCGATGTCGCCGCGTTCCCGTGGTGGCAGAAGGCGGTGGGTATCCTGTTGTCGAGCGTGCCGCTCATTGCGCTGGCAAACGGCCTTCGTCATCTGCGCGCGCTGTTCCGTACGTACGCACGCCGCGACTATTTCTCGGTGCGAGCCGCCGGCCATCTCGGCAAGACGGGGCGTGCGATCGGCCTGTGGGTGCTGCTGAGCGTCGTATGCGAGCCGTTGCTCACCGTCTGGGCGACGATGCTCGAACCGGTCGGCCAGCGCATGGTCAGCATCAGTTTCGGTCTGCCGTACGTCGTTGCGCTGTTCACCGCGGCCTGTATCGCGATCATCGCGCACATTCTCCGGCAGGCGAGCGAGCTCGACGCCGAGCATCGGCAGTTCGTCTGAGGCGCGTGATGACGATCGTAGTCAAGCTCGATGTGATGCTCGCGACGCGCAAGGTCCGCTCGAAGGATCTCGCCGCAGCCGTCGGCATCACCGAACAGAACCTGTCGCTGCTCAAGCAAGGGAAGGTCAAGGGCATCCGTTTCGCGACGCTCGAGGCGATCTGCCGCTATCTCGACTGCCAGCCCGGCGACCTGCTCGCGTTCAGCGATGACGGCGTCGGCGAGCCGGACTGACACGTCGCAACCGGCAGGTGCCGAAGTAGCGGGGCGCCGCAGGTCGCGCGTCGTCGCGCTGGCCGTTGCCGCTTCCTTGTCGATTCACCTGCTCGGATGGTTCCTGCTGCAGCGGGCGTCGACGGCGGCCGGCGCGAACGCTGGAACACCGCCCCGGATCGCGCTGCGTGTCGAGCTGATTCCCGCGCGGCCGGCGCCGGCGCCGGTGGCGAGCGCGCGTGACGCCGGACGAGCGGGCCCGGCCGCAGGCGGGCGCGGTGTCGACAACGCCGGGCGTTCGACGCAACGATCCGCCGCGATTGCAACGTCGCGCATGACGATGCGGTCGCCTTTGGATGCACGGGGCGTTTCGCATCGGCAACGCGAAACATCCGCCGGGTCGATCGCGGACCGATCCGACAACCATCCTGAGACCGCATCAGGCTCGGGCCCCGATCTCGACTGGCGCCGCGATCTGGACGCGATCGGCGCTCGGCAGGCGGTGGCGCGCACGCGCAGTCCGGCGCAGGCCGCGGTTGGTGCATTGGGGGCGTCGTCCGGCGGCTTGGCAGCGCGCCGCGACACCGTCGATGCGCGGCTCGCCGACGGCATGTCGGATGCCCGTCGCGCCGACTGCCAGCACGCGTATTCGGGCGCCGGCCTGCTGGCATTGCCGATGCTCGCACTGGATGCGGTTCGCGACACGGGCTGCAAATGGTGAAACGGGCGGCAGGCAGAAAACGCGCCTGCCGCCCGCACCGTCATGCGCTCAACGCGCTCAACGGGTTCATCGCGCAGGCGCAAGCTGCGCCATCGCGTCCCGCACGAAGCCGATCAACGTGTCGTCGATCCACGAATCCTTCGTCAGCGACGATTCGTTCATCATCGCGTGGCGGAATTTCGCATGCGTGGCCGGATCGGTGCCGGCATAGCTGCAGAACAGCGTGAGCCAGCGCTGCGCGAGCGCGCGGCCTTCCGGCGAATCCGGCCTGGCGCCCGCATCGATCGCGTCGCGCACGTCGCCCATCAGTTGTGGCCATGCCATCGCGCTTTCACCGTAGTGCGCCCGCATGAAGCGGATCTCGTCCGGCGCGAGATACTTCTCGAAGATCCGCATCTTGGTTTCCGACGACGCGCGCAGTACATAGTCGCGCAGCGTGGTCGAAATGCCGATCTTCGACTGCATCGCCGGTTCGTGTTCGTGCATCAGGTTCAGCTTCGCCAGCAGCCGCGGGTCGTTGTTCGTGTCGCGCACGAGCAGCGCCATCCAGCGGGCGGCGAGCGCACGCGCGCGGTCGTCCTCGGCGGGCACGCCCGCGTCGTGCAGCGCGCGAACCTCATCGACGAGCGCGATCCATTCGGCGTCGCCCGCCTGGCTCTTCTGGTACATCGGCAGGCGCGCGAGTTCTTCCTCGGAAAAGTATTTGTCGTACACGGTCATTAACTCCAGTGTGGTGAGCCAATCGGCCAGCTCCGGCTCCGCGCCCGCGGCAAGCTGCGCATGCAGGTTCACGAGCCGCTCGCGCAGCTGCGCGGTCTGCGCGAGCTGACGGTCGAGCAGCGCGATCTGCTTCGCGACGATCTCGACGAGCGGCGTGTCGGGCTGGTTCAGGTGGTCGCCGATTTCGGTGAGCGACAGGCCGAAGCGACGCAGCGCCTGGATCTGGTGGAGCCGGGCGATGTCGTGGCGGTCGTACAGCCGGTAGCCGTTATCGGCGCGCGCCGAAGGCGTCAGCAGACCGATCGCGTGATAGTGATGAAGCGTGCGGACGGTCAGCCCGCTGCGTTTCGCCAGTTCTCCCACTTTCAGTCGCATTCGTTCCTCCATTCGGGTCGCACACTGGAGTCTCGAACGTTACGCTACGTGAGGGTCAAGCGGAAGATCGGGAATCGGGTGCT
>AACY020560156.1_pt1 | contig 95783 bp, 84 predicted proteins | sample 267378 | NCBI WGS metagenome assembly AACY02 (sample SAMN02954345, study PRJNA13694) | marine metagenome | biome: aquatic; feature: ocean; material: water; isolation source: isolated as part of a large dataset composed predominantly from surface... | reverse complement strand
AGAAAATTGAAAGGCGTTTAAGGGAGTGCGACGTGAAATCTTTTGTAGCGACAGTCCTTGTGGCACTGTTATTTATCGTGGCATTGATTTTTGGTGCGCGTAATGAACAAGTAGTGACGATCAGCTACTTTGTGGCTCAGGGTGAGTACCGTTTACCCGTAGTCTTAGCCGTGGTTTTCTTTGCAGGCTTTATGTTGAGTTGGCTCGTGGCCAGCTATTATATTGTCAAACTGAAATTGGCTTTAGCGGCGACCAGAAAGAAATTAACGGTTCAAACCGCTAAAACTCCTCAAGGTGTAGACGCCTAATATGCTTGAGATCCTCTTCCTGTTGCTTCCTATTGCTGCCGGTTACGGTTGGTATATGGGGCGGCGGAGCATAAGGCAAAACCAGAGTAATCAGCGTAAGCAATTAAGTCGTGATTATTTCACTGGCTTGAATTTCCTGTTGTCGAACGAGTCAGACAAAGCGGTCGACTTGTTTATCAGTATGCTCGATGTGGACGATGAAACCATCGATACCCATCTTTCCCTCGGGTCGTTATTCCGCAAACGCGGTGAAGTTGACCGATCCATTCGTATCCATCAAAACCTAATCGCACGCCCAACGCTCACCAATGAGCAGCGCGATATTGCGATGATGGAACTGGGTAAAGATTACCTTGCGGCGGGGTTTTACGACCGCGCGGAAGAAATTTTCCTGAATTTGGTGAGTCAAGATGACCATAGCGAAGAGTCTGAGACGCAGCTGATTGCCATTTACCAAGTCATTAAGGAATGGCAGAAGGCCATCGATATCACCAAGCGCTTAAGTCGCAAGCGTCAGCAGGTGCTTAAACCGATTATCGCCCATTTTTATTGCCAGCTTGCGGATGAAACCAGCGACGATGCCGACAAGATCAAGTTGTTACAACAGGCATTAAAACAAGATCCTAAGTGCGGCCGTGCCTTACTCACACTCGCGAAAAAATTCCTCGATGCCAAGGATTATAACCAGTGCAAATCTATGCTGATGGCACTGAAAAAGGCTGACATAGAACTCTTCGCCGATGCTTTGCCAACGGCCAAGCAAGTGTATCGTGATACTCAAGATAAAGAAGGCTATCAAGAATTATTAGCGGGCGCGATGGCCGAAGGGGCGGGCGCTTCTGTGGTGGTTGCGCTTGCTCAGCATATGATTAGTCTCGATGAGATAAAAGCTGCTGAAAACATGGTGTTGGATGCCCTGTACCGCCATCCCACCATGAAGGGATTTCAGCACTTAATGCAGATGCACCTGCGTCAAGCAGAAGAAGGGCAAGCCAAACAAAGTTTAACTATGCTTGAGCAACTTGTTGAACAACAAATTAAATTCCGTCCAAGTTATCGCTGTAAAGAATGCGGTTTCCCATCCCACACCCTGTATTGGCATTGCCCCTCCTGTAAAAAATGGGGCACCATTAAACGGATCCGTGGCTTAGACGGTGAATAACCTTTAGAAATACCTTGTTAGTGTAACTCAGTTGGAGAGATGATGACGACTAAACCTATCCTCGTAGCGCTTGATTACGATAATAAAAACCATGCCTTACAACTGATAGATCAACTCGATCCCAACATGTGCCGCCTCAAAGTGGGCAAAGAAATGTTTACCTTGTTTGGCCCACAATTGGTTAAAGACATTCACGACCGTGGTTTCGATCTTTTCCTCGACCTAAAGTTTCACGATATTCCTAATACGGTCGCCAAAGCGGTCGCGGCCGCGGCAGAACTTGGGGTGTGGATGACAAACGTCCATGCCAGCGGTGGCTTGGCCATGATGGAAGCAGCGAAAAAAGCGTTGCAGCCCTATGGTAATGACGCACCTATGCTCATCGCAGTAACGGTTCTCACTTCCATGAGTGATGAGGATTTAAAACTCATCGGCATTGATGTACCAGCTTTTGAGCATGTGCAACGTCTCGCGAAACTTACCAAGCAGGCAGGTCTTGATGGTGTGGTCTGTTCAGCGCAAGAGTCGAACGTACTTAAATCGCTCTTAGGTCAAGATTTTAAACTTATCACCCCGGGGATCCGCCCTGTGGGCAGTGACGTGGGTGACCAACACCGGGTGATGACGCCACCGCAGGCGCTTGCCGCTGGTTCTGATTATTTAGTGATTGGCCGACCAATCACTAAGGCCGCCGATCCTCTGGCGGCGTTGCAGGCGATTCATCAATCTCTCACTTGAGAGGCATGATGACAACCATTGCGGCTTAAGCACTTGTTCGCACGTTAATTTGACCGTTCACGGAGAATGCCCATGCTGAATACTACGATGTTTAATTATCAAGGTAAGAATGTTGTCGTTGTCGGTGGTACGAGTGGAATTAACCTCGCGATAGCCAACGCCTTTGCGCAGGCTGGCGCGAATGTGGCGGTGGCGAGTCGCAGTCAAGACAAGATTGATGCCGCCGTTTTGCAACTAAAACAGTCAAATCCAGATGGGATCCACCTCGGGGTGAGTTTTGATGTCAGGGATTTGGCTGCGGTTGAGCAGGGCTTTGAAGCCATCGCCTCCGAATTTGGCTTTATCGATGTGTTGGTCAGTGGCGCGGCAGGCAACTTTCCGGCGACTGCGGCAAAACTCTCTGCTAATGGCTTTAAGGCCGTGATGGATATTGACTTGTTGGGCAGTTTTCAAGTGCTAAAGACGGCTTATCCTTTACTGCGTCGCCCCCAAGGGAATATTATTCAAATCTCGGCGCCGCAGGCATCGATAGCCATGCCAATGCAAGCCCATGTGTGCGCCGCCAAAGCGGGCGTAGACATGCTCACTCGGACACTGGCGATAGAATGGGGCTGCGAAGGGATCCGCATAAACTCCATTATTCCTGGACCAATCGCGGACACTGAAGGATTTAACCGTTTAGCACCGAGCGCTGCGCTGCAACAGCAAGTTGCACAGTCTGTACCGTTAAAACGCAATGGTGAAGGGCAAGATATTGCTAATGCTGCGATGTTTTTAGGATCAGAATATGCCTCGTACATCACAGGGGTTGTGTTACCCGTCGATGGTGGCTGGTCACTTGGCGGTGCGAGCATTGCAATGACGGCATTAGGCGAGTTGGCGACTAAAGCTCAGCAGTGATAACTCATTGCTAAAACGTTGTAACTTATTTATTTGATAGAGAAATCGGGTGAAAATCCATGGCGAATGCATTACAAGAGCAGCTGCTTAAGGCTGGCCTTGCCAGTAAACAAAAAGTGCGTGATGTGAAGACGCAAAAACGTCGCGACAAAAAGGCGCGGGTGGATGATGGTTCGAGCGCATTGAAGAGTGACATTGCCGAGCAAAAACTACTCCAAGCTGAAAAAGATAAGGCATTGAACGAGCAGCGTTTTGCCGAAGCGACGGCCCGTGGGCAAGTGCGTGGCTTAGTGAGTGAATTCACTCAATTTGCGATTAAGATCCCAAGCCATGCCGAGGTAAAATTTAACTATACCCTCGACAATAAAATCTATTCAGTCTATATCGATGAGAAGATCCAATCAGAACTGCTTAAAGGCCTGTTAGGGATTGTTCGATATGAAGATAAGAGCTACCTAGTCCCCCATAAATTGGCCGAGCGCGTCAATCTATTGGTGCCACAATGGTGCGGTTACTTGTGGAAACAAGATGAAAGGAAAGCGGTTGAGGTCGAAGATGATCCCTATGCCGATTATGCGATCCCAGACGATTTAATGTGGTAATCAATGCGTTAATCGTGAGCTAAGCCGACGACGCATTGCTTATCTCTGGCTACACTAAAACCCTTAAGGCAACTTAAGGGTTTTTTATTGCCCGTATTTCACATTAACGGTTTTGCTGGTTCTGAGTTGCAAAGTGAATTTGTAATGAGATTGTTTTCTGTATTGAACTGGTATAAATTAAAACAACTGTTTAAATCCTACGTTTAAGAGTCTACCCATGAATCCTTACCAAGCTCCGTTAGCGGATATGCGTTTCTTATTGGAACAGGTTTTTGATGCACCAAATACTTGGGCACAACTCCCTGATATTGCTGAAATGGTCGATATGGATACGGCCAGCGCGATTCTCGAAGAAGCCGCGAAAATCAGTGCTGAATTAATCCATCCGCTTAACCGTGCTGGCGATGAGCAAGGCGTTCTTCATCAGGATAATCGAGTGATTACCCCTGATGGTTATAAAGCTGTTTACGATCAATATTCCCAAGGCGGCTGGGTAGGCCTGTGTGGTGAACCCGAGTTTGGCGGTATGGGCATGCCGAAAATGCTGGGGGTGTTAGTCGATGAAATGGCTTACAGCGCCTGTAATGCATTCACTCTGTATGGTTCACTTACGGCGGGGGCGGCATTATGTATTAATGCCCACGGCAGTGAAGAGATTAAAGAAACCTATTTGCCAAAACTTTACAGCGGTGAATGGGCTGGGGCCATGGATATGACTGAACCTCAGGCAGGCTCAGATCTACGCAATATCCGCACCCGTGCGATCCCACAGGATGATGGCAGTTATGCCATTAGCGGCAGCAAAATCTTTATCACGGGTGGCGATCATGATTTGACCGAGAACGTCATTCACTTAGTGTTGGCAAAGCTTCCTGAAAGCAAAGGTATTTCACTGTTCCTCGTGCCTAAAACCACGGTCAATGCCGATGGTAGTTTAGGCCAGGCTAACGGCGTGAGCGTGGGTTCCATCGAACATAAAATGGGGCTTAAGGGCTCGGCTACCTGTGTGATGAACTTTGATGAGGCAAAAGGTTACCTAATTGGTGAGCCAAATCGAGGTTTAGTGTGTATGTTCACTATGATGAACTACGAGCGCTTAGCCATCGGTATTCAAGGGCTTGGCAGTGCGCAGGCCGCTTATCAAATGGCCGCCGATTATGCTAAAGAGCGCAACCAAGGCGTTGCCGCTGGCGGCTCGCCCACGGGTAGCGACTCCGATCCTATTATTGTTCATGGCGACGTGCGTCGTATGCTGCTGACCATACGTGCGATGACGGAAGCGGGGCGCGCACTCTCGGTATTTACCGGTAAACAACTCGATTTAGCAAAATATGCCGAGGGTGAGGTTAAAGCTAAGGCTGCTCGTTATGTGGGCTTGTTAACTCCCGTGGCAAAAGCGTTTTTTACCGACCGCGGTTTAGATGCCACTATCATGGCGCAGCAAGTGTTTGGTGGTCATGGCTATATTCGTGAAACTGGTATTGAGCAGTTAGTGCGTGATACCCGTATTGCCCAGATTTACGAAGGCACTAACGGTATTCAGGCTATCGACTTCCTCGGCCGAAAAGTCACTGGCGATAACTTGGCAACGCTCAAGGAGTTTGTGGCCGAGTTAAAGGCGCAAATGCGTGAGTTTACTCAGGTCGATGCGGTGAAAGTGTCCGCTGTTTGTGCCCGTTTGGATGCCTTAGTCAATGTAGCCGAAACCATCAATGAGCAAAAGCTGACTCAACCAGCACTCATTAACGCCAGTGCGGTCGACTTTTTAGATGCCTTTGGTTTCACTCTCTATGGGTTCTATTGGTTAGCCATGTTAGATAAAGCGGTGGGCGCTGAAGATAAGCAGTTTGCCGAGCAAAAATCCTACCTTGCCAAATTCTATTTCGACAAATTGCTGCCTAAGGCTGACTATCACTTAGCGCAAGTGCGTGCGGGGGATACCAGCACTATGGCGATGCCTGCAGAGCTGTTCTAACCCAAGCTTAATCGCGTTAAACGTTCGAATTAATCGAATAAAAAAGCACTGATATTCAGTGCTTTTTCTTTTTAATACTTTGCATATTGCTATACGTGCTATTGGGAGTTAATCACTTAACTTAACGGTGTTGAGCTCTGTGGTAGTAGTTTGGCTAGTCTGAGTTTGAGTTTCGACAGCGCTCAGTAGCCGAGTTAAAAAGTCGGCGCTAAAGGCAGGCTTACGTTGCTTTTTGGTCTCAGGACTAATGCCATTCTCGAGCACCACAAAGAGAATATCCCGCTGCTGCGCTAAACGCATAAAACCTGCTAAATTGGCGACGCCTTGCATCGAGCCGGTCTTGGCAAACACCAGATGTTTTAAGGGCGGTTTAGTGTATCCCAATCGATATTGCAGTGTGCCGCTGACACCGGCCTCGGGCAAACTATCAATGAGGCTGTGAAAGCGTGCATCTTGGTAAATGAGTGCTAGGACATCGGCTAATTGCTTTGCGCTCAACAGGTTATAGCGAGAAAGCCCTGAACCATCGACAATATTGGCGTTGGTTAAATCAATCCCGAGTTCAGTCAGAATATGGCGCATCGCCGCTGCACCATGGGTAAAGCTGCCTTGGGTTTTGTAATAACTTTGCCCCACGCGCTTAAACAAACTGTCGGCAATCAGGTTATCCGACTTCAGCAGCATGATTTTGAGCAGCTCAGGCAAGGGCGCGCTGCTATGGCTGGCAATGAGTTTTGCCTTGGCAGGGATGGCGTTGCCTATCTTCACTTTACCAGAGAGCGACATTTCACCCTTGAGCGTCGCCGTTAGGGTGTCCATGGCAAATTTTTCGGGATCGCTAATGGCAATCGCCAGTGGTATCGCTTCACTGCCGGGATAGCAGCCCCGTAGATGATACTGATTCTGGCCAAGGCGCACTAAATCGAGTTGGCAAAAATCATGGCCTGCTTTGGGGGAGAATATGGCGTCGCTACTCACTTTCACCCCAAAACTCGATGCCCTTAATTTGACCTCAGAAGCATGTTTGGCTGAGCTTGGAGCAAACTGCCCGTACACGCAGTTTTGGTTGATGATATAACTCGACACCGGCGCGGCAAAGCAAATCCCAAGGTCATCCCACACCCAGCCAGGTGCTTGTAATTGCTCTTGTTTATCCCCGATAAGATAGAGATGTCCCTCAATGCTTGTTATGCCTTGCTTTTGTAGATGGGCAAACAAGGCCTTAAGGTTGTCCTGAGTTAGCGTCGGATCGCCGCTAAAACGCAGATAAACACTGCCCGCGATATGACCTTGGCGAATAGGCGCATCACTCCACAGCTCAGTGACATAGCGAAAATCTGAGCCAAGGCTAGCCATAGCGGTAACGGCGGTCAGCACCTTTTGAGTGCTGGCGGGAATAAATAAGGTATCGGCTTGCTGGCTGTATAACAGGGTATTAGTACTTAAATCACGGGCCAACAAAGCGACTTGCGAATGGCGCGGAGCAATATCGGCGATTTGCTTGGCCAATATCGACTCATCCATCGGATGAATTGCCGCATGGGCTTGGGTTGACAGCAGCATGCTTACCAAGCTGCCTAAGAGTAACCCTTTAATCTTGGGCCGAGTGAATGATGCCTGTAACTTATCCTTGTTTAGCGAGTACGTCATAGGTGTCCTGAATATCATTTTTACCATTAGCGGTCATTGCTGCCATCGTCTTTTTCCATTAAACGATACAGTCTTAGGGTGACAAATAAAACCAATCCGATAAAAAGCGGCAAAATCAGTAAACCGAGCTGCGCTTTAAAATGAAAAATGCCCCAAGCTAAGGCTAAGGTGAGGGCGAGGGTCAGTAGGATTTTTTTGTTCATGGTGTTAGGCAATTGGGACTTAAGATGTTTTAGTTTACGCTAAAACAACGATGACAGGCACGCTTGCCTAAGGTAGAAGCCCTGTTTTGTGACTCACACACCATTTTGTTTATGGCCTGATTAGTGTTGGTTAATCATCATGGACAATAGATTCAGGGAAAAACAGTAAAAGCATTTAGTTAGCCGTGAATAGAGGCATAGAAGCCTGCAATTTGCGGGCTCAATTGCTGCATTTTAGTTCCATCGATGTGGAATGCGTCGTTTCAGGTCAAATTACCAGCAAAATAGGCGCTATCCCACGTGCTTTTCGCCGAAAAGTCTTGCCGAGTTGCAGTGAAGTCGGTAATTTCTACCCCTTACGATTTTAGGATCTCAGGTAACCACTAAAACCATGCCTCATATTAGTATGCGCGGCTTGCCACAGGCAGTCGTTGCAGAGCTTAGCCAAACATTACTGCAGTCTTTGGCGGCTATATGTAAAGGTAATGCAGAGAGTTTTACATTAGATTGGATCCCAAGCATCAGCTACCGTAATGGCAGAATTGATCAACGCTTTGTCCAAATCGAATTGCTTTGGTTTCCGGTCGACCCTGATATCCATCTTAAAGTAGAACAAACGATCAGGCTGGCAGTGACAGAAGCCTATCCAGAATTAACCCAAATTGCTGTGATGTTTTTGTCACTGACCCCAAGCGCTTCCTATCGGGGTGGTCAGCATGTTTAAAGGAGGATGCCTTGCTAGATAAGCTTGGTGGAATAGCCGTTCAACCCGAGGCTTTAACGTGGTTGCTTACGCCATGCCGATTTAAGGCAGAATTGCTTAGCCGTATCGAAAATGCCAAGGACAGCATTTATATCGCCGCACTCTATCTTGAAGACGATGAGGCGGGGCGCGAAATTTTACAGGCCTTGATGACGGCTAAGGCGAATAACCCCGCGTTAGATGTCAAGATTTTGGTCGATTTTCACCGCGCCAGACGCGGCTTGATTGGTCACAAGGGCGACAGCGGTAACTATCTGATGTACCGTAAGGTTATGGCTGAGGCAGAGCATCCTATCGACATTATGGGCGTGCCAGTCAAATCCCGCGAGTTTATGGGCGTACTGCACCTTAAGGGCTTTGTGATCGATGACGCCGTGATTTACAGCGGTGCCAGCCTGAATAACATTTATCTGCAGCAAAACGATAAATACCGTTTCGACCGTTACCATGTGATTGAGTCGGCCGAGTTAGCACGTAGTATGCGCACTATGATCCAGCGCTATATTATTGCCGATCCAGCCGTTGCCTCGCTTACTCAAGATGCGCAGCAAGAAGTTTTGCCACCCAAAACCGATGTGCGCAGCTTCAAACTTAGGTTATCGCAGGCTCAGTACGAGTTTAACGCGACCCGCAGTGGCAACCGTGTCACTCCTTTACTGGGATTAGGCCGCAAACATAACCTACTGAATAAAGCCGTGGTTGCCATGGTGGAAGAGTCAAAAGACAGGTTATTTATTTGCACGCCTTATTTTAATCCTCCCTATATTTTGGTGCGAGCCTTGGCTAAGCACCTGCGTAAAGGCAAACGAATCGACATAGTGGTAGGGGATAAAACGGCGAATGACTTTTACATTCCGCCCGAGCAGGATTTTTCTACCATAGGGGCCTTGCCGTATCTGTATGAGCAATCGCTGCGAAAATTTGCTAAGCGTCAGCAATGGGCAATTGATAATGGCCAGCTGAATATTCACCTGTGGAAACATGGCATCAATAGCTATCACCTCAAGGGGATCAGTGCTGATGGCCGTAAGCATTTGATCACGGGCTCAAACTTAAACCCAAGAGCATGGGCGCTGGATTTAGAGAATGGGTTACTCATTCATGATGAAAGCGGCAGCTGGAAGGCACAATTTGAGGCCGAGCAAAGCCATATCCTCGAACACACGCAAAGACTTTATCACTACAGTCAAGTGGATACCTTACAGAACTATCCCGCGCCAGTGAAGAAGATTATGACTCGCATTAGAAGGCTAAAGGCAGATTTCCTGCTCAGACGCATTCTCTAATCGAAGCAATAAAAAAGCCCACCAATGTGGGCTTTTTTATTGGGTGTTATATGCCAACTATGGATTTTGTGGCAACAGGGTGTGGTGGGTATCGTTTTGGTCTTTTGCATAATGCAAGGCGACAATCACTAACAGCACCATCAGCGCGCTTAGTAAACCAATGCTTAACTGGCCGCCCATTGGCACGAGCGACATAGTTAAGGCGGCAAGCCCCGCACCGAAGTTTTGTAGGCCACCGAGTAGGGCACCCGCAATACCAGCCTGGCGTGGGAACGGCTCTAGCGCCGCCGAGGTTAATGTCGGAAATAACATGCCAGCGCCACTGAAGAACAGAATCGAGCCTATCAATAAACTCCAGCCCACGATCAGCTGAAATATACCTGGGATCAACATAAACAAGGCGCCTGCGCCCAAGAGTGCAACCCCTTGTAACACCGTGCGCTGCGCCTGTTTTTGTCTACCCGCAATAAGGGCGCCGAGTAAATATCCTGGGATGGGCGCGACAAAATAACAGCTCACCATAAACGGCGAGAGTTGCAAATATTGGCCATAGAGTACGCCTGCAATGGCTTCGAAGGCGGCAATGCCTGCAAAGGTCGCGATAAGCGAAAGCAAATAGGCCCTAAAACTGCGGTGGCGCAGTACATGACGATAGGATGCCAAAATGGGTTGTTGTTCTCGCTTATCCTTGGGTAAGGATTCTCTAAAGCCAAAGCAGAGCAGTAGCCAAACCAAGGCGCCGAATCCAAACAGCACCCAGTATACGGCTTGCCAACCCCAGTAAGCGGAGGCAAAACTGCCTAAGAAGGGCGCGACCAAAGGCAAGAACACCACGGCCATGGACACATAACTGTTAAATCTAACTAAGTTATCGCCGAAGTAATGATCCCTTGGAATACTGCGGCACAGGGCGCCCGCACTCGCTGTACCTAGCCCTTGTAGTAGGCTTGCGAAAATCAATTGGCTAAAACTTGTAGCCTCTGCCGCCATCAACGCGCCAAGGATAAAAATCCCAATGCCGATGAGCAGCGGCATTTTACGCCCAACTCGGTCGGATAATGGGCCATAGATAAACTGACATAGGCCGTAGGCGAGCAGATAGCAAGCCATGACCGCCTGCAATTTACTGGCATCCACAGCTAAGCCTTGGGCGATAAGGGGGAGTGCGGGGACAAAAATAGTTTGTGCCATCTGCCCACAGGCCACCATAAATACCAGCATAAAGAGTAACTGGGTGGCGCTGCCTGCGGCGGGTGTCGGCGCTTTTTGTGAGATTAAAGACGGTGCATCGTCTGACATCATAATTCCATTAAAAAGCAGAGTTGAACGATGGCGCGCATCTTACGCCCAAAACATATCAGTTCAAGTGGCAATCATATTGATCTACTGGAATATTTTTTAATCTTATTCATAAGTTTTTCTATCGAACTATCATTGTCAAACTAAGCTTACATTTGGTGAGTAACTTGTTAATTGGGTTTTGATTTTGATAAATAGCGGCAGCTTAAATTAATCGACACAAGTTATTTATTAACAAGATTTTTATATCCGATGTGGATAAAAGAGTTATCGTTCAGATAAGTACAGAGATAGAGGCGTAAAGCGTTATGCGAGTTAACAATTAAAAAGATGGAAAGCAGAATCTGCTTTCCATCGAATGAGGGTTGCTAAGGGATCATTTCGCTGGCAGTGCTGTTAAGCCCGTTAATATCTGGTAGCCAACAGTTACCCGAGGCGGTACGGGATAATTTTTATTGCTCAGTAACACCATGCCCAGTTTCTTCGCGGGAATATAAGCCACATAGGCGGCAAAACCACCAGTTGAACCTGTCTTATTTATCCATAAATCAGGCTGTGGTGCTTGCGGCGGCTCGATTGCTTTCACTGACACACTGCCAAACACCACTTCTTGGGTATGTCCCGCAAGCAGCTTATCGAGGGCTATTGGATAGGGATAATGCTCCCAAATCATCTCTTGGGTCATCATGCCGACATCAAAGTAGCCAACGTGAGTTGCATCTATGGCCTGTTGTAATGCGGAAGGCACAGGATGTTGCTGCATATTGGTTTCAACAAAACGCAGCAAATCCACGGCCGAGGTTTTTATCCCGTAAGCCTCGTCGGCTAACACACCGGGATTCAGGCGCACGGGCTGATCATGCTTATTATATCCTTGGGCATAATCGGCCAGCTTGTTGCTTGGCACTTGAAGATAGCTGTGAGTCATTCCCAGTTGTGGAAATAGGGTTTGCTCAATTGCGTTTGGAAAGCTTTGCCCTAACTGTTTAGCCGCAATTAAACCGAGTAATCCAATGCTGGGATTGGCATAATTGCGTTGTGTTCCCGCGGCATAGGCGGGTTGCCATTCTTTAAAATAACGCATCAATTCTGCATTGTTGGTCACTTTATCTGGCACTTGCATGGGCAAATCGCCCGCGGTATGGGTCGCAAGGTTGATAAGATTTATCTGGTCAAAGGCACTGCCCGTTAATTCGGGCAGGTATTGGCTTACTTTATCAGTCAAAGTGAGATTACCTTCGACTTGAGCATAGTTTGCGAGTGTCGCGGTAAAGGTTTTGCTGATAGAACCTATCTCGAACAGGGTATTCACGCTGACATCTTGCCCTGTGGTTTTTGAGCTAACACCATAGGGGAAGAAATACTGTTGACCATTCATACTGATCCCAACAATGGCCCCAGGGATCCCATATTCCTTCATTAAGGGATTGATCGCCGAATCGACAAGGGATTGCATGGCTTCTGTCTGAACCTGTGGTGCAGCATTGGCCACTAATGGTGCCGCCGTAATCAGCATTAAACCTAAAAGGGGTGATGGGGTCGATAAGCGGAAAAACCTCGCTGTTTTTACGGCTGGCAGAAGAGACTCTGGCATACAATTCCTTTCGCGATGATGGGATGATTGAACGGCACGGATTAACAATCTGCGCCGTTTGAAACTCGATAATGATGAAAGGTTTAGCATGATTTAGGCTCGACTCGCCATTTAATTTCGCTTGGGTGACAGGATTAACGGCAATATTTTAGTAAAGGGTGAACAAGAGGTTGATGCCTATATTGCAATGCTGAGTTTTTGATCTGATTTAATGGTGTTTTTGTTGTGTAGGGTCGTGAAATACCCAAAGGAAAATTAAAGGCAATGCCACTTTTACTCTAAGCTAATTGCGCCTTTCACGGCCAAAGGATACACTGCGCCACCGCACGCAAGTACACGCATAAATGGCGTATACTGAGTCGCGCCTCTAAAAACAAGTTTGACCGAAATAGACTGAGAATTGGCTGCCATGGCTCTAGCCCCCCACGCTGTACATCGCTTATATGAATACCGTAAATCTATATCGACTAAGCCCTTTGGCGCCCGCGGTAAAAAACTGATCCGCTGTCATTTTTGCTTATTAGGTGAGCAATTTTGTACCTGTTCACTGCGTAAACAGTTGACCACTCAGGCCAGTTTTCTGCTGCTGATGTATAACGATGAGGTCTTAAAGCCGACCAACAGCGGTCGCTTAATTGCCGATCTTATCCCGGATACCCATGCCTTTCTCTGGTCGCGCACCGAACCCGCCCCTGAGCTGTTGGCGCTATTAGCTTCAAACGACTATCAGCCCTTTTTAGTCTTTCCGGCGCAATATGCCGACCAAGGGCAAACAGTATTGACTGAGGTGCCCATGGACAGTCTTGCCGAGGGTAAACGACCTTTGCTGATTATGCTCGACGGCAGTTGGCGTGAAGCGATTAAGATGTTTCGCAAAAGCACTTATTTGCAGGGGTTGCCTATGCTGTCCTTCGACCCCGATACCTTAGCCACCTATGCCTTACGTAAGGGCAGTCATGACTTTCAATTAGGGACGGCAGAAGTTGCCTCACTTGCGCTGGCGGCAATGGGCGAGGAGGCTAATGGTAAGGCACTAACGGCTTGGTTCGATCTGTTTGTGGAGTCCTCATTGCTCGGGCGCAATCGCCGCTGCCGCGAGGATATTTTACCCATCAGCGAGTTTACCGACGCCTTCGAAGCGGCTTACTGCGCCGCAACGCCAACCAGTGTTTAACACTAGATAGTTTTTAATCCCCCAAGAGTACACTGACACTCTTGGGGAGTGATTTCACTTGTTCTCATCCGCTGTAAATCCTCGCTTTAGCATTCCCATCACAAATCATTGAACTTATTGATTTTAAAATTTCAATTTTATGCTGTTTGCCTTACACTGAATTTGCATTGGTCACAGGACGTTACCTAGAACCGACTAAAATTGTTAAAACCACTTTGCCCTTGCGAGTGGTTCCACTGTCTTTAGAGTGCGGGATTCGCATATGCCTCAACCATCTGTTACAGCTCGTTTTTTTGTTCCACGCTTAGGCTCATTTCCCCTTTATCTGAGTGGTGTTTTGCTCTGTCTCTCGGTGAGTGGCTGCCAAGATCCTGAAATTAAAATCTCCCCCAAAATGGTGGTGGTGGAAAAAGTCACCACGGCAACCGTACCACTCTATGGCAATTATATTGGCGTGACCCAAGCTTCCTTAGATGTGGAAGTTCGGGCGCGTGTCGATGGCTTTGTGGAGGAGAAGCGTTTTGTCGAAGGTAGTGCTGTCAAAGCGGGTGAACTACTGTATCAGATTGATAATAAACCCTATGTGGCGGTGGTGAATCGTTTAAAGGCCAAGCTGTCTTCTCAGCAGGCTATTCTCGATAAGGCCGAGCGAGATGTGAAACGCTTAAAGCCGCTGTATGAGCAGGATGCAGCCAGTCAGCTCGATTACGATAATGCGCTCTCCACCTTGGCTCAGGCGCGTTCTAACCTCACCGCGAGTCGCGCCGAGGTGGAAGAGGCCGAATTAGAACTCAGCTATACCGAAATTAAGGCGCCAATAGCCGGACTGGTGAGTCGCTCCGAGGTCGATATTGGTGCACTTGTGGGCAGTAAGGGCCAATCGCTACTGACCCGCGTTAAACAAGTCGATCCGATTTATGTCAGCTTTAATATGTCGGCGCTGGATTATTTAAATGCCCAGCGCCGCCTGACCAGTTATTCGGCGAAAAAAGAAGCCGAGGTCGAAGGTAAGGCACTCGCGGGATTTGTGCGAATAACGCTCCCCGATAGCAGTGAATATCGCTACCTTGGGGATGTGAGTTTTACTGATCCCCAGGTGAACCCTAACACTGGCACCTTTGAGGTGCGCGCCATTCTGCCTAATCCTGAAAAAGAGTTGTTGCCCGGTCAATATACCAATGTGCGGATAAAACTGTCCGAAATCCCCAATGCGATTGTTATCCCGCAAAAAGCGACCCAAGTGGATCAGGGTGGGGTGTACGTGATGGTGGTATTGCCCAATAACACGGTCGAGCGACGTTTTATCGTGATCGATCATCAAGGGATTGAAGGGGTTGTGGTTAAAAGTGGCCTTAAGGCTGGGGAAATGGTGATCACCGAAGGCATGCACCGTGTACGCCACGGCCAGATTGCCGAGCCGTTGAGTGCGAAGGAATACGCCGAGAAGGAAGATGAGATGTCAAAAGCCGAGGCACTCAAGCGCCAAGCCTTGGAGCAGCAAAAGCAGGAGCAAAAATAATGGCGCAATTTTTTATTAATCGGCCGATTTTTGCTAGCGTCATCTCGATTGTTATCGTGCTGCTCGGGGTGATTGCGATGTTTAAGCTGCCCGTCGACCAGTATCCTTACATCACGCCGCCACAGGTGACTATTTCTGCTTCTTACCCTGGCGCAAGCTCTACCACAGCCGCTGAATCCGTCGCCACACCGCTCGAACAGGAAGTGAATGGTGTGCCCAATATGATTTACATGAGTTCCAAGAGCACCAACTCGGGCGGCACCAGTGTGACCATTACCTTCGATGTGGGCACCAATGCGGACTTGGCAGCGGTGGATGTGCAAAACTCCGCTCAGCAGGCTTCGGGTGGGCTGCCAATCGATGTGCAAACCGAAGGGGTGACAGTCTCCAAAGATGCGTCGGTGGAATTGCTAAAACTCGCGTTAACTTCGAACGATGAAAGGTTCGATGAGATTTACCTGAGTAATTACGCCACCATCAATATCGAATCGGCGCTCAGGCGTATTCCCGGTGTGGGCCGCACCCGTAACACGGGTTCACGCAGCTATGCGATGCGGATTTGGTTAAAACCCGATGCCATGGCGGGTTACAGCTTAACCACCACAGATGTGATCAACGCCATCAAGGCTCAAAACAAAGAATCCCCCGCAGGCACCATTGGTACTCAACCTAATAATGACGACATCAGTTTAACCTTGCCCATCAGTGTGGCGGGCAGATTAAGCTCGGTGCAGGCATTTAACGAGATCATAGTGCGCGCCAATCCCGACGGTTCAATTATCCGGCTGCGGGATATTGCTGGTGTAGAACTAGGTTCATCTGCTTATACGTTGCAATCCCAGTTAAATGGTGAAAATGCCACCATCTTGCAGGTCTATTTATTGCCGGGCGCGAATGCCTTAGAAGTGACCCGCAAGGTGAAACAGACGATGGCAGAGCTGTCGCAAAAGTTTCCCCAAGGGATGAAATGGGAAGTGTTTTACGATGCCTCCATCTTTATCCAAGAATCTATCGATGAGGTGATCCACACCCTAATAGAAGCCTTAGTGCTCGTGGTGTTGGTGGTGTACTTGTTCCTGCAAAATGTGCGCGCCACTTTAATCCCGGCCATTGCGGTACCAGTTTCCTTAATTGGGACCTTAGCGGCCATGCTGGCCTTTGGTTTTACCATTAATACCGTGAGTTTACTCGCGCTGGTTCTCGCCATCGGCATTGTGGTCGACGATGCCATTGTGGTGGTCGAAAACGTGGAACGTTTAATCCATGAGAAGGGCATGAGCGCGATAGATGCGACCCGAATTGCAATGAAAGAATTGTCGGGCGCATTGGTGGCCACCAGTTTAGTGCTCTGCGCGGTATTCGTGCCCGTGTCGTTTTTAGCGGGGATCACCGGCATCATGTACCGCGAGTTTGCGGTGGCGATTACGGTCGCTGTGTTGATCTCCACCCTAGTCGCGCTGACCTTAAGTCCGGCACTGTGCGCCTTATTATTAAAACCCAGCAAGTCACCAGAAAGGGGATTCTTCCATTGGCTGAATCGTAAACTCGACCCTGAAGGATCCCCTCATAAATCAGCCATAGCATAGCCATATTTGAGCAACTGATTGGCGAATAATACCCAGGCCGCCAGCAATTCTTTCTCCGTGATTTGATAATCAGGCCGCCTGAGTACCTCCAATCCCAAGCGAATCGTTGAGAGTACCGTTCGATGCCCAATGGTATTGGCCTGAAAATGCTTATCCCAGCCCTGTTGCTGTGCGTGTAAACCAACTAGCCACAACAGGCATTGAACCATCAACGCTATCAGTAGGATGATGTCGAATCGCTCTGGACTGTTGGTACGACTTTGGCGTAAGCCAAAGCCGTATGCCGGGCTTTTGAGGTCACGAAAGGTTTCCTCTATTTGCATACGTTTGGCGTACAGGTTTACCAGCTGCTTTGGGCTCCGAGATTCTGGTGGTAAATTGCTGGCTAACACCCAAGGCTCTTTCGCCGATGTTGAGTACGTTTTTGCCGATGGATGGTGGCAATTAGTCCTCGTTGAACGCTGATTTGTACGCCCCTTAGGTTTGCTACGATAAAGCGTGAGATGGCAATTGATAGGGTTAGTTTTGGTCAAGGTCTTACAACCCAGGCTCTTCGCTTGACCGTTGGCCAAGTCATGTGTACTGCGAACTGCACGCCAATTTTCAGCGCCAATATCTGCAAATTGAACTGTACCGCGAATACGGCTTAGCCAAAACCAACCATGCGCCTCAACCTCTTTGTACCAAGGCACTTTGAACCCCGCGTCAGTCACGATGAGAGGGGTAACATGCAAAGGTAAAATCTTGGCTAAGTCCGCTAAAAAACCGTTGTGGGAGGCCTTAGAGCATTGTTCTGATAGGGGATAGGACTTCTCATACAGGGTAATAGAGCGGCCATTGAAGGCTATTGAGGCGCGCAGAGCCATGATGCGTTTATGCTCTCGGATGTCTGACCAATCGACGAGCACAATCGGCATAGGGTTACCAGAACAGATGAGGCTGGCATGCCATTGGTAGACAGCTAACCGTTCTTGATGCAGATGCGTGTTGCCGAGCAAACGATCAATGCGCTTGATGTTGTGCTTGGTTCGGGCCGTGGTTGGTAAATTTCGACCTAACTCAGTCAAGGTCAGTGTCTTACATTCAATCAGTGCCTTAGAGGCCAGCATCAAGCTGTTTAATCGTTTTAGGTGAAGTTCTGGGCAGTATTGGTGTAAAGAATGTTGTAGGATATTGGCTTCGCGCATCTTGTTGTCCAAGTGTAGTTTTTGGCGAAACCATTTGATCATGCAACAAGATGCGCTTCCACCCTAATTTGATGATTTATTTGTAAATCATCAGGGGATTCTTCAGAACTCGACCTAGGTACCAACCAATATGTTGGCTTAGTCGCCTTAACCAACAAATACGCCAAACGCAGTTACTTAGCCTTTGCGATTATGTTCGGTGGCACCTATTTCATCATGTCCCATTTACCGAGCAGCTTTATGCCCGATGAGGACCAAGGTCGATTCTTTATCGATATGACATTGCCCGATGGCTCAACGGTGAATCGCACTGAGGCGATTTTAAAGAAAGCCGAGCAATATGTGCGTGCTAATCCCGCCGTGGCCTATTCCTTTACGCTAGCGGGGGAAAACCGCCGCTCGGGGGCGAATCAGGCTAACGGTCAATTTGAAGTGGTACTCAAGCCTTGGGCTGAGCGCGAAGCCAGTCATGCTACGGTACAATCCGTGATGAAGGCGATAGATAAGGACTTGAAAAACGTCTTAGAAGCTGAGTTTAACCTGTATTTGCCATCGGCCGTCCCCGGCTTAGGCAATGGTTCAGGGGTGGAAATGCAGCTCCAAGACACCTCAGGCACCCATTTTGATGGATTAATTGAAACCGCCAACGAATTAGTCGAGCAGCTAAAACTGCAGCCTGAAGTCGCCAGTGCCAGCGTGTCACTGCAGAGTGCAATTCCGCAATTGCATTTGACGGTCGATGAGGCAAAGGCGATGGCGATTGGGGTGAATGTGAGTGATATTTACAGCACCATCAAAACCTTAACCGACTCCTCAACCGTGAATGACTTTAACCTCTTTGGCCGTGTCTATCGGGTGAAGATCCAAGCGGAAGAGAGCTACCGTCAATTCCCGCACCAGATAAAAGATTATTATGTGCGCTCATCGAGCGGCGCTATGGTGCCGATTGGTGTGCTGGCGAAGTATGATTACACCGTTGGGCCATCTTCTGTGACCCACTACAACTTATTCTCCAGCGCTTCCATCAATGTCACGCCTGCAACGGGCTACGCCACTGGTGATGTTATCCAAGCCATAGAGCGGGTCGCAACGCCGATTTTGCCCGATGAGTTTAAATACGAATGGACAGGCATTACCTACCAAGAGGTGCAGTCGGCGAACCAAACCGGCATTGCCATTGGGTTGGCACTGTTATTCGTGTTTCTATTTTTAGCCGCGCTCTATGAGAGTTGGAGTATCCCTGTCGCGGTATTGCTGATCGCGCCCATCGCACTCTTAGGGGCGGCGGTGACGACCTTAATCAGTGGCATGCAGAGTAACTTATTCTTCCAAGTGGCGTTTATCGCCTTAATCGGTATGGCGGCGAAGAATGCGATTTTAATTGTCGAGTTTGCCAATCAGTTGCATCAGCAAGGTCGGACGCGGATTTCGGCGGCGCTTGAAGCCGCCACCATGCGCTTTAGGCCGATTTTAATGACCTCCATGGCGTTTATTCTTGGGGTGTTGCCGTTGGTGTTATCCGAAGGCCCTGGGGCCGTGAGTCGGCAATCGATTTCGTTACCTATCTTGGGTGGCATGGTGTTGGCAACCACCATAGGCATAGTGTTTGTGCCGTTGTTCTTTGTCACGACCGCAGGCTGGGTTAAAAAGAAAGTCGTTAAACAACCCATTAAAACAAAAGAGGAATTACTCCTAGATCAAGAAACCGTTGAGGAGGTGAGCCGTGGTTAATCGCCTAACTCTATCCGACTCTCAATCAACGTCGACTCAGCCCTTTTCAGTGGTTTTTCGTTTGCGCTTAAAGCCGCTTTATCTAGGGCTAGTGACAGCATTCAGTGTTGCAGGCTGCGCCATGGGGCCAGATTACCAGCGACCCGAGCTGGCGTTACCGAGCCAGTATCAAGCGCAGATGTTGTCGCAAACCACTGCCGAGCAGGGGAATGTAAAGGAGGTCTCGGCCCTCTCTTGGCGGCATTTTTATCAAGATCCTGTGCTGATTTCCTTGATTGAACATGCGCTGGCGAACAATCTGGATCTGCAAATGGCACAGTCGCGTCTTCTCGCTGCACGTTCAAAAATGACAGTGGTAGACAGCGCACTTTGGCCTGAGGTTTCAGTCAAAGCTGGGTATGAACGCAGTTTAGATAGCGGTGCAACCAGCACTAATCCAAGTCCGAGTACCACCTTAGATTTAGGCGGCGCGGTTTCTTGGGAGCTAGATCTTTGGGGCGCAAACCGCAGGGCGAGCGAGGCCGCTATGGCTGATTATCTTTCGGAGGTTGAAAAGCTTAGGCTCACTTATGTCAGCCTTATCAGTGATATTGCTAGCCGTTATTACGAATGGCTCGATATCGAGCAGCGTTATAGTGTGTCTATCGACACCGTGGGATTACGGCAGAAGGAGCTGGATATCGCCAAGCTTCGCCATGCCAATGGCGTGATTTCGGGCCTCGATGTGCGTCAGGCAGAAGTTGAGCTTCAAAGCACCAAAGTGACCTTGCCGACATTAGACTACGAAAGAAAATATAAAATAAATCAGTTGCATATCTTACTCGGTGAATATGATTATGCATTACCATCTCCCCAAGGCTTACCCGAAAATATGGGGTTACCCTATGAACTCAATACAGGTGTTCCCTCTGAATTGTTGACATTGAGACCCGATGTCAAAATTGCCGAGCAGCAGATGATTGCAGCGAATGCGGAAGTGGGTATCGCCAAGGCGGCCTTTTTCCCCAAATTCACCATTTCGGGTGTGTATGGTCGGGAGAATGATCATCTTAAAGATATCTTCGACAGTAATGGTGTCACTTGGTCACTGCTTGGCGGAATTAGTGCACCGATTTTTAACCGCGGAAAGATTGCTGCTGAATATGATATCGCCACCGAAGCCGCGAAACAGTCGATGTTAAGTTATCGCAATGTGGTGCTGACCGCTTACTTTGATGTGAACGATGCGCTGAATAATCTTAAACGTGCCCAAGAGGCTATTAAGGCACAAAGGGAATTAGTTGAATCTTCATCGGCTTATGCACGTCTTGCACGACTGCGTTACCAAAATGGTGTTGCCACGTCGCTGGATTTAATGGATGCGCAGCGGCAATTATTCAGTGCCCAATTGGCCTACAGCGAGATCTTAAGGGATAAGCAATTGGCCAAAATCGCCCTGTATCGAGCGCTGGGTGGTGGTGCCGTGAGTGAATAAAAAATCCCCGCTGGCGGGGATTTTTATCGGGTTTCGGTAGGGTGAGTGATTAGACCGCCACTTCTTTACCATCGAGTTTACGGATCACAACCGTTGCCGCACGTGGGCGCAGTACTGTACCAGCAGGCGTTATTTCGGCCGCATTATTCGAATAGGGCCAGTTACCCGGATGCTGGATGTTGGCAAAAACCGAAGTGTAATCTGGGCTGATAGCAAAGCCTGTGACTTCGCAATCGTTTGGCCCGACAAAGAAACGCTTTAATTCCATTTGGTTTTCGGCCGTGACACTGGCTTGTTTATTAGCACTGTCGACTAAGGTTGATGGCACAATCGCCAGCATTTGATCGTTGGTTTCTTCGGCGACTTCTTTGGCACCATTATCGGTTTGCACCCATAAAATACCGCGGGCGTCGAAGGCCAATCCATCGGGGCTGGCAAATTGGTTAAGATCGGTTAAGCCCGACAGGTTGGTCTCGGCATTGCCATCACTCGGTGAGCCAAAGACAAATATATCCCATGTGAATTCAGTGTCTTTGTCACCTTCATCCCAACGAATAATATGTCCAAAGGAGTTTTTAAGTCTGGGGTTTGCTGGGTTTACCTCGGTACGCTTAGAGTTGTTGGTCAGGGTTAAATAGGCTGAACCTGTGAAGGGGTCAACCGCACACCACTCGGGGCGGTCCATAGGCGTTGCGCCGACTAAATCCGCCGCACCTGCAGTATTTAAGATAATCTCGGCCAGACTGGCAAAGCTATCGCCTAAGGTTTTACCGTCTGTCGTTTGGCTGTCTAAGGTTAAAGGCAACCATACACCAGCGCCATTTTCATTAAACTTAGCGGCATACAATGTTCCTTCATTCATATATTTATCACCCATTTGCAGGCGATTTGTGCTGTTTGCATCCTGTGGATCCCACAGCGCATTCGACACAAATTTATATAAGTATTCGAATTGAGAATCATGGCCAGAGTAGAACACCACAGGTTTACCTTCGGTTAATTTTCCGAAGGTACATCCCTCGTGGCGGAAGCGACCAAGGGCAGTGCGTTTGATGGCGCGTGAGCTTGGATTATAGGGGTCAATTTCAACGATATAGCCGTGGCCATTAGCCTCGTTGCGATAATCATCTTGTGCACTATTGCCCTTTGCCGTGACATCAAAACGCGCGAATTCATCGAGACGCTCCTCGGCGTGACCCGCTAAATCATCCCAGCCATAGCGGGTACTGCTTTTGCTGATCCCGATGCGGGCTTGATCGGCGGCTAAAGTGCCACGGTTGGCAAAGTAACCCGGCCAGTTTTCTTCACAGGTCAAATAGGTGCCCCAAGGCGTGTAACCATTACCACAGTTATTTAAGGTGCCACGAGCCTGACTGCCATCGGGCGAGTAACGGGTTTCGAGTAGCGGTGAATAGGCGAGAGGGCCGGCGATATCCATCACAGTTGCGCCGGTAAAGCGGCGGTTATGACTGTCGTTGTAAACAACTTCCCATTGATTATTAACGAGTTTAATTCTTACCACCGACACGCCGTGGGCGTTAATTTCCTTACGGATTTCATCAATGATGGTACGTAATCCTGTGGTTTCATCCACGGTCGGGCCATTAGGATGTAGGGCTATCTCATCGATATATTCATGGTTGATACAGAGTAAACCGTCATCGCCGGCATCATTCAATGGGAAGAAATGCATGCCATCATGGTGCATACCGACGGAGTTTGCTTGGTCATCGGCGGTATTGCTGCCATCGGCTTTCCAAGGTGCGGCCTTAGCATTTAGTGGTGTTCCCCAAGGGGCAAGTACTTGCGCGCTGTAACCTTCGGGTACAACAACCGCATCCAGGCGGGCGCCGGCCACTGATGTGAAGTTTAATTTGGCGCTACTTTGAGTCGGTGGTAATGGCGGTACGGGATCGATAGGTGTTGGGGCAGGGGAATTGTCCGAACCACAACCGACTAATCCCATGCCTGCAAAGGCGGTCATCGCACCTAGGCCTAATCCACTCTTAACAAAATTACGGCGGGATAAATGTTTATCCAACACTTGATTAAAAGGTTCGTTATTACTTTTATTATAAAGTGTTGGATCAAAGGTGGCCTTGCTCATATTTCACTCCAGCTAGTTCGAAGAATTAAATTTCGAAGCTAAGCCTAAAGTAGCAATATGACACTAAAGCTGAGTTTATATGACAGTAATACTGCAATATAATAATTCTTCTTATTTATTAAAAATAGCTTAAAAATAAAATCATTCTTAACATAAATATTAAAAACAGTGTTATTAATTAAGCGATAATGTTGCGGTTAATCTTCTTTAGGTTTGAGGTAATGGCGTAATGATCGAGGATCCGTATGTCCTGTTCTTGCCATGATATACAAGGTATCTTTATTATTTTCATGTAGTTGTGTTACGCATCCGCTGCGCAAACTGTGGGCGCCATAATATTGCGCCGGTAATCCTGCCTTTAGGCAATATTGCTTAATGATCCGATAAATATCATCGCCATTTAAGAATCCACTATTTCGTACGAGTGATGATTTAGATGTGACCTTATCACTGACTTGATAAGGTCTTAAGGTTTTTCCATCTCGCGAAATTGAGCGGAATAAATGACCTTCGGTAATTTTACTTTCATGTAACCAGTCCTTGACGGCATTATAGGCGGCAAAGGGTTCTGAGTCGGGTAAATTCTTCCATTCCCTTAATCCCTGTTGATTACTTTTAGAAAAAGGCAGCCGTACTTTTAATTTATCCCGCATAAAACTTAAATATTGTACTTTTAAGTTAGCCAATTCAGAGCGGCGAAATCCGCCCTGTAGTCCGAGTTGAATGATGGCTTTATCCCTAAAGCGTAGCAGTGGATGGGGTTGTTGCTCTATCGCTTGGATCAGTAGCTCGACCTCATCGTACATAATTGGTTGCTGATCATAATCTTGGACTTGCCTATGGTGATTACGACTAAGGCCGCGCATCACACGGATCACCAGCGGGTGTTCGGTGGGGGATGGAAATCCTGCTTGAATATGATAGTAACGGATCGCGGCTAGCCGAGTCGTTAGGGTTTGCTTTGAAAGCTGTGTTCCACTGCTAGCTTGGAGCAATTCTTTTTGATGACCGATAAAAGAAATAATACTGCGCGGATCGGCGGGTAAGGACTGCAGCTGATGTGTCGCGCAATATTGCTCAAATAGGCCAAAGCTGGTCCGATAAACCCGACGGGTATTGATGGAGATTTCGTATTCTGTTTCGGCCGCCGCGTTAAAAAAATCACTGTGAACCGATTGGGGTAATGAGCTTTCCTCAAAAAATGGCGGATCCATTTCTCTATTGTTTGGCGTGATATTCGATGCTATGCCAGAGGAGCGGCTAGGAGTACTTCCACCTGTGGAATAATGGATAATCGATTTAGACATGGGAGTATTTTGCCGCCGATAAAACTGGCGCAATTATACGTAAAACCAACCCTTATCTACCAGTGATAATCGTCATTATCACTGGTAGAGGTGTTATTTGTATTTTAATTAAACGCATCGATTGAAAAGTCAGCATTATTTAACGTGGAACTGTTGGGAAGGCGGGCACAAAACTAACTCGAAGTATAAGATGCGTTCGAATAACACATTAATAAGAGATAAAGAGGAGGTTAGTTTAGTTGTTTGTTATTTAGCCAACTTCAATAATCTAAGTTAAATTTGGCGAGAAAATAATCTGCATTTATTTAGCTAGTCGCTTAACTCTGTAGGTGAGTAGCTTTATTTTTAAAAGATGGTTTAACCATTTTTATGTGATTAAAAACTAGCAGCCAAAATTTATCTTATGGTTTAGTGATGTCAAACTGATGTCGATTTAGCCATGCGAAAACAGGGGATTAGTGGATAAGATAAGTGTGTGCTCAAGCTCGTTTGTTTCTGGAGTGGGGCGTTTAACCTTGTGCGGCAAAAATGAATCAATAAAATGGTGTAACCATTCTTTTAATCTATGCTGTTTGTCGGTATCATGAGTCTATTCATAAACCATTATTAGAAAGTATAAAACCATACCAATGACGACTAACACGCTATGGGAATATCATCACACAGCGCCTACCTCGGGCCGAAAATTATTACTGTTAGATAAAGCTGAATTATTGTTTGCCTTACCGTTAATATATCGCATGGTTCATCCCGAGAGTGTCGCCGAACGGGCAGAGTGGTTTCAGTTAAATCTGTCCCAATCCAGTTATACCGAATTAATTGCGAATTTAAATTTGCTGGTTCAATTGCGTAAAAAAAATCAGCCTGTTGACCAACAACTACAATTCGTAAATCGAATGCTGAATAAATATTTCAGTGATTTGGGTTGGCGCATGGTTCGAAAAGAACTTTCACAAATTAAGAAGCGCCAGAAAAAATCCCATATCGAAGTCAGCAAAGATATTATTTTGCGTTTGAAGCGTTATATGGAACTCGAACGTTTGGACAGTTTTGATCAAGCGCTTGATACGTTATTATCGGAACATGCCGCGACCGTCGCTGCCATGACTGAAGATGATAGCGAGGCTTAAAATATTAGTGTGTGATTTTTAACCTTAGCGTACGTGACTTCTTACGTGTGTCACATACACTCAAAGAGAGGGAGATTAAGCGCTAAAATGACTTATTCGCTTTCGCCATCTCTTATGTAACTATCTATTTTTGACGCGTTTATACAGGGAAACAGCATGTCACAGCATAGAAAGGTTGCCGTCCTTTGCCGCGTCGAACCCGGGTGTTTGGGGCCAGATGGGCGTGAGCATATTGAAGCATTTTGTGCCTTAGCGCAGCAAGCGATGAAGCACTTTGCCGCCGATGTGGTGACTTGGACGCTAGTGCCTAGGTACGATAAAACGCTGCCTGAAATGGAATACAGTGTCGCCAATAAAAGCCTGTCTCGCACGCAAGTAACACAGTATTTCAATACCTTAGGTCAGGATGTTGATGCCTTTGAAGAAGCCTTCAACGACAAACTCACCGCCTTTATCAATTTATATTTAGCCAGAAAATCATAGCGACACGCTTACTCGCATTCACTAATTCAGTCATTTGTTTGCGTGGTCGCCTCCACCCTTGTGGTGGCATAAGGATTTGTTTATGTCTTATTCAATAACGCCGTCAGCTAACGCCACTGATTATGCGTCATTATTACAGCAACAGTTTGGTTTTGATGGATTCAGGCAAGGGCAGCAGGAGGTTGTCTCGCAACTGTTGTCAGGCCATTCGAGCCTTGCCATTTTCCCCACCGGCTCAGGAAAATCACTCTGTTACCAATTTACTGCGCTGCAACTTCCCCATTTAACCTTAGTAGTGTCACCCTTACTGGCATTGATCAAAGATCAACTGAGTTTTCTGCATGAGAAGGGCATTAAAGCGGCAAGTATCGACTCGACCTTAACGCCTGAATTAACCCAACAGGTCATGCGTGATGCTCGCTCTGGCGAGTTAAAACTTCTGATGGTGTCGGTTGAACGTTTTAAAAATGAGCGCTTTAGGCAATTTATTCAATCCATTCCTATCTCTATGCTGGTTGTTGACGAAGCACACTGTATCTCGGAATGGGGACATAATTTTCGCCCCGACTATTTAAAGCTTCCCGATTATCGCCGCGAATTAGCGATTCCATTGGTGCTGTTACTCACGGCCACGGCGACACGTAAAGTGAAACTGGATATGGCGGCGCGCTTCGATATCAAGCTACAACATATTGTGCAAACAGGCTTTTATCGTTCAAACCTCGACTTGACTGTCTTGCCTGTGGCAAGCCAACACAAACTGACTGCACTGCAACAACAGCTTAATCACTTTACTGGCGCGGGGATTGTATATGTGACTTTGCAGCATACTGCGGAGGATGTAGCGGCGAAACTTTGCCAAATGGGGTTTGATGCGAGTGCCTATCATGCGGGGTTTGAGGATGAAAAACGACAGCAAATTCAGCAAGATTTTATGCAAGGTAAGATCCGCATTGTGGTTGCGACCATTGCCTTTGGAATGGGCATAGATAAAAGCAATATTCACTTTGTGGTCCACTACGACCTACCTAAATCCATCGAGAATTATTGCCAAGAAATCGGTCGTGCAGGAAGGGATGGCCAGCTCTCCCACTGCGTGACCTTGGCCAATTTAGATGGCATAAACACGGTCGAAAATTTTGTCTACGGCGATACGCCGGAACAGGCCAGTATTGCAGCCGTGATCGATAACATTCGCGAAGAAACCCACAATGGGCGTTGGGAGCTGCAACTTCATCAGCTGTCAAATGTGAGTAATATCAGACAACTCCCCCTTAAAACCTTGCTGGTTCAGCTTGAAATGCTGGGCGTGATCAAACCGCTTTATGCTTATTACGCCTATATCAGTTACCGTTTTATTGAGCCACAAAAGCAGATATTGAGCCAGTTTTCCCCCGAGCGTCAGGCATTTTTAAATGACATCTTTACCCATACTCAGATGAAGCGGCTATGGGGCAGTTTAGATTTTTCCGCACTCTATCAAGCCACAGGTGCGGAACGTACTCGGGTATTGGCGGCATTAGAATATCTTGCCAGTCAACAGCTTATCGAATTGGAAGCCAAGCGGGTGACGGATGTCTATCAAGTGGACGCAGAGGTGTTAAGGCAGGGGCATTTAGCCGACGAGCTCCATCAATACTTTACCGACAAAGAGGCGAAAGAAGTCGCCCGTATTGCCCAGTTAGTGCGTTTTTTTGAGCTAACTACTTGCTTAAATTACAATTTGGCCCGCTACTTTGATGATAACGCTGCGCCTCAATTCTGTGGTCATTGCAGTGTATGCCGTGGCCAAATGGCTAAATTGGCGTATTCCGAAGTGCCAAAGTGGCCTAATGATGCGCAGCTTAAGGCCGATTTACATGAGCTGGAGCGAGCGGCGGAGTTGAAAGGTTTAGCTTCATTATCCCTAGATACTCAATGTCGGTTTTTGGCCGGCATGACACTACCGCTGTTTACTCGCCTACAAGTACGGAAATTATCGGGTTTTGGCCGCTGCGAACACCTCAGATATGCAGAAATTAAAGCTAAATTAGCGCAGTTAGCCGACGCAGCTTGCTGATAAAAAAAGGCATATCTTGTGAGATATGCCCTTTATACAAATGTACTTATACTAATGCACTTGTATTAGTGCACTTATATTCTCGCGCGTTTATTTAGCGTAGTGATACGTTGAATCGACTTTCCAAGTTCTAAAGCGCAGCTCAGTGCCTTCTGGTAGATAAAATACCTTAGGCAAACGGCTGTCGTAACGCATTTTTAGTTCACCTGGAATGCGGACAAAGGCTTCTTTTTTCGCCATATCTAAACAGGCCATCATAGTGCTTGGGCCTTCAGAGACTTCTGACACTTGATAATAGTTATAACCCCAGCCCTTAACCGAGAGTTCTTTTAACTCGCCGTTCAGACCATGCTTATTACAGTCGACTAATTGGGTCTGGCCAATTTGAATTTCGACCATGTAGTCGTCTTCATTCTCAAGTTTAGGTAAGGTCAAAATATGTTGCACCATACCCGCCTCAGGTGCCGGAAACATTTTAGTGGCTTCTTGCTCGGCATAATTTTTATGGTTGAAACTCGCGACACTAATCATAGGTGCATTTAATCCCGTTGGATGTGGTGGGCTCACTGCTGCGGCATTAAAAGACAATAATGCAAAGGCAAGGGGAAGTGCCGCAGTGTTAAATAAGTGAGTCAATTTCATAATAGTCTCCTAGTGATGTTGATAAGGCATAGCACAGATGGTTGTACCATCATTTGCTGTATTCTTATCTTTGTAAACGTAGTAGCTGCAAAAAAGGGTTAATCTTTTTGAAAATTTTTCAAAAAAGATCGGACTTTCCTACAACGTCATGAAAATAATAGCTTTTCAAACTTAAACTCTGCGTGAGTTTCTGGCGCTATGATACCCGCGCCGCGGTTAACCTGAGCTGAATAGCACGGGAATATCCACCGAATGATTGATGGTAATATCTCTAAACAGTTTAATTTGTTGACTATAATCTGTTCAGAAATAATAAATATCGGGTTGAAATAGGGCATGAATGAATTTGAGCCATGGGATCAAGAAACGCTAGATAAGATTAAACAGGATCCGACCATTCTCAAGTTATTGGCCAAATTGCCGCCACAGATTGCCGACAGTTATACAAAAGAACAATTAATGGGGATACGTGTTGCCTTGGGGGACAGAACTTGGGGTAAACACTTTATTGATAACCGAGGTACGTTCGCACTGCCTTTTATTAAATGGCGCTTTTATTATGTATTTCTTTTAGGTAAAAACCGACGCGCTTATACCCGCCGAGAAAAACGCTTCTCCTTGGTGATGTTTAGCTTGTTCTTTATTGCCTTTATCTTGCTGTGTACCTTGTTCGGCCTGTTGCTGTTATATCTGCTGAAATCTGCGCTCGGAATCGATTTATTACCCGAAACCTCACTTGGGATCTGGGATTGGTTTAAAGACACCTTCTAATAAATGGCTTTAAACAAAGGTCCGATAGCGGATTTATTTATATCAGAGCTTTTATACCAGAACCTTTATATCTAGCTTTCATATCCAAGGCTTGATATCAGTGCCAAAGGCAAACTTAAACGACTGAGTTTGCCCTTGGCGCAGGTGCCGCTCTAAACGTGCAAAACTGTCATCATGCCTTTCATCTACATATATAGCATCTGTCGCTAAGTTATTCGCTGATAAACTGCTAGCGTGCTGCGACCAATACAAACGCTGTAATTGTTTGTAAGCCTCGCACGGCTGCGGTTTGGCGTTAAGGTGATTCATTTCCTGCAGTAATGCCAATAAGTCATCGAATTGATAGGCTACCTGGCCAATACTGAGCGGATCTTGACCGATATCGTAGCAATCGCGGCTCTGATTGAGATACTGCTCATGGTCAAAACGGTAAAAGATGACAGGGATCTCAAGTGGCAGTACATCGATAAATAACGACGAATAATCGGTGATCAGCAGGTCGACACTATGCAAAATCCCGTAAACATCGTCCCAATCGCTGATATCGAGCACATTGGGATAGGCACAAAATTGCGCTGCGTAGTGGCGTTCATTGGGATGCAGACGTAACAGCAACAAGGAATCTGTATCGACTAAATGTTGGGACAATGTTTGCCAGTCAAAAGCCGCTTGGTAGGGTGAATCGCTATTACCTCTCGTTAAATGTGGAGTTAGTTTTTGACTGTTTTGCCACAAAGCATCCCGCCAAGATGGCGCATAGAGAATGACTCGGCGATAGGCTGTCGCATCTTCCTTTAAGGGCAGCGTTTGGCGTTGCTCCGGGTAACGCAGGTAGTAATCGGTGCGCGGATTAGTACTGGCCAGCAGCGAATCCTCTTCTAACCGAAAGGCAGCTTGGAAGCACTGACCGACTAGTGGGCTTGGGCTTAGCATCAAACTCGGACGAACATATTCCTGGTGGTAATGCAGCGACTGCAGTCCAGCTTGCCAAAGGGACTTGGTTTGATACTTGGGGGCTAACGGCCCTGTGGTGATATCGAACTCAATTTTTTTAAGTGGCGAGCCATGCCAGAGGTTAATACGAACCGCTCCTGCTGCAAGCCACTGATTAATATCGCCAATATAACTATTGTATACATAGTATTTGGCCGTGAGCGCATGGTAAATGCCCAGCAGGCTCCAGCGCGAATGGGCGGTATAGCCTTGCTGTCTTAGGGCATGGATAAGGGTTTTATCGCCGCTTATCCAAATGGTTTGCATAAAGTGCGTCTGCTGCCAATGCAAAAACAGGTATTTGCTATTGTCGGCAAAACGGTTCTTGTAGCAACCTAATACCGCCTTGTTAGCGTTTCTTGGCACTAACCAAGATAGGGCGAAAATGCATTTCTTCAGTAAGGCTAATGCTAGATTTGTTCCCATGATATCCCTCACTTACCCTTTGATTTTGATGATTTCCTTCAATCTCGGCCTTACTTAATCAATTGGGGGATCGCTAGCGCCATCTCAGTGTGTGGCATAGCTAGATTGGTTTTGATTTCCGTGGTTGAAATCGCTTCGGTGCGGCCTAAGTAAATCACCTGACAAAGGGTGCCGAGGTAATCAAATTTGCCTTGCCAGTCATCCCCCATGCCGAAGATGTCGACATCTAACGCCACAATATCTTGAGGTTTTTGCTGCCAGTGTGTCTCGGGGAGCACGACATCGACGTACTTACAGGCGGCCACCATTTCGGCGCGCTGTTGATAGTTGAAAAAGGCTGCTTTGCCCTTAAGCGCATTAAACTCATCGGTCGAAACGCCGACGATCAGCTTATCGCCCATGGCTTTTAAGCGCTGAAACAATCTCACATGACCATAGTGGAATAAGTCGTAGGTGCCATAAGTGATGATGGTTTTCATTGTCCGTTCCCCCATTCATTGGCGATATCTTGCTGGTTTGGAGTAAGTTGGTTTGCACTAAGCTTATTTACATTGGATTGTGTTGGCGTGGCAGAGCATGTTGAAGCCACTGATGTTGAAAGCGAAACGAAACACATTTTGAGTATGTGAGACCATTGCGCAGCCTTAGACTTACTAAGAAACTCCTGCTCAATCAGCCCTTGTTCTTCCTCTGGCAGTTCGGCGCCAAGCAGTTGCAGCGGGCCGTAAACGCCATATTGCGGCGTAGCTTCGCTAAGCGCGGATGCTGAATGCATCTCAGGGGATTGACTGCCTAACAGGAATAATCGCCCCAAACATACTTGATAGAGCTGTGGTATCAGCGCTAATCCCATGCCTGATGGCGGCAAATTAACGCGCCAGAGTTTAATGGGCTGATCCACAATACTCAGCGCTGGTCTAGACTGGCCTAGAGTCGATGAATAGCATAAGCTCCACAGCCAGAGTAATGGCCAAAAGGGTAAACTTAAGCCTAATAATATCAAGGCAATAAGACGACTCGACCAAGGTACATGGGCGTGCAAATTCTGCTCGGTTGAGGCGATAAGCCTAGGGTCATCAACTTCGATGGCGGTGTTAAATCCGACATTGATCAGCAGATTTTTACTGATAATGCAGTTATCGACATTCAGTCCTTCACCGACAAAACTATTGGTCAGGATCACGCTGTTACTCAAACGGCAGTTTTTTTCGATAACACATTGCTCGCCAATGATCAGTTGCTCGTGCATATCCACATCGGGGGCTATCCAGGTTTGCTCACCAATCGCGCCCCAGGCGGCATGTTGGTCCAATTTGCCCGTTTGTGCCTTAGCCCCTAGGTGAAAAAACTTGGCATTGCGACCACTGGGAGTGGGGCGACCAGAAGGAGAGAGTCCAGTAAAGCAGCCATCACCTATGGCTAAATTGGCATTAAGGTAGGATTCGAAGGATTCCAACATGACGCACTGTCCTGGTAGCGACTCCATCATGGCATTAGTAACCGTTGGATCTCGTTCTAAGGGCCAATCGAGGAGATACAGGTGGTTACAGGCACTAGGCAATAACAGCATGCCAGGATTGCAGTCGGCCATTATGGGTAACACTAAGTGTAAAGGGCGCTTGAGGCTGTAATCGATAAAGCGTTTAATGCAGGGGGATCGCAGCATATCGCCCCTCACAACAAGATAGTCTTGTTCGAAATCCAGTTTTAGTCGTGACATCACGCAATTGACAGACTCTTGTTCTCTGCTGAGGAAGTAATCAATCTTCAATCCCCAACGGCTACCGTCGCCAAGATGCGCTTCGAGTTCTTTGGCATGGCTTGAGATAATCAGCTTTACCTCAACAATCCCGGCATTGGCGACATCTTCTAGGGTGTATTCAATCAGGGCACGGTTTCCCATGGGGAGTAATGCTGGGCAGTATTGTTTATCCAGCGGTGCCAGTTCGTGTCCATGGCGATTGGCGAAAATAATGGCTTGCATAGTAACCCCCTTAGTAGGCACCACGGCTGAAAATCACGGCGGGTATGGTCTTGATAAGCAAGTACAGATCCGCCATTAAGGATTGTTGGTAGATATAATCCACATCCAACTCAACCTGACGGTCGAAGGGAATGTCGGAGCGACCCGATACTTGCCAGATGCAGGTTATGCCGGGTTTAACTTCTAAGCGGCGGCGATCGCTTGGACTGTATTGCGCGACTTCTCTTGGTAGCGCGGGGCGCGGGCCAACCAGTGACATCTCGCCCTTGAGTACATTCCATAGCTGTGGCAGCTCATCGATGGAGGTTTTACGGATAAACTGACCGACACGGGTGATCCTGGGGTCCTGTTTCATCTTAAATAGGACGCCGCCTTGCATTTCGTTCGCCTGTTGTAAGCTGGCCAGTCGAGCCTCGGCGTCCTGATACATGGAGCGGAATTTCCACATGGTAAAAGGTTGATTCCACTTGCCGACGCGTTGCTGGCAAAACAGCACGGCACCAGGGGATTCCAACCGAATAAGCAGTGCAACCATCAACAGTAGAGGCGATAGTAACAGTATGGCGATGGCCGCGACTAAGATATCGAGGCAACGTTTAACGATGCGGTTCAATAGCAGATGCAAGCGGATACGTTTGCAGCGTTTGAGTGAGCCTGAGTCACTTAAGTTAGGAAACTGGGACGTAGCTGGCGGCTGTGCCTCTGCTTGAGTCTTTGCATTATGGCTGGCGTTAGCACGCAGCTCTTTGTATACCCGATATAAAAACAGGGGGTTGCCGATAATGTAGCGGCGCCACATTCTCTTGGGCTCTTGCATTAAGCGCCAGATCCACTCCATGCCGATTTGCCTTAACCAAAGTGGCGCGCGGCTAATACGGTTGGAGTAAAAGTCGAACAGTCCGCCCACACCAATACCGACCGCAGGAGAAAGTTTTGCTTGATATTGATTCAACCATAGCTCTTGTTTAGGGGCCCCCATGGCCACCAACAGCACGGCAGCGCCAGATTGATTAATCTTTTTAATCACTTGCTTGGTATCGGCCTCATGGAAATAACCATGATGTGTGCCTGCAATTTTTAATTGTGGGAAACGACACTGAAGCTGTTCGGCGGCTTGGTGGGCGACTTCTGGCGCTCCGCCCAGAAGATAGAGCGACAGATTGGCCTCAATCAGGCGCTCACATAGGAGTGGCAACATATCTGTGCCATTCAAATTGCCTTTAAGATCCACACCCTGCCAACGGCAAGCCATACGTACACCAATGCCATCGGCAAAAACGGCTTCACATTGATTCAAAATCTGATGGTACTGGGGATCGTAATAGGCTTTGTTTAAACAGTCGGCATTCACAAAGGCAAATGGGGTTAAATGATGCTTTGGGTGCTGAGCTTGTTGTACTAGCATGTCGAGCATGCCTGTCATGCTGAGGTTACGCATAGTCACGCCAAAAATCGTGACTTGGTTAGTGTGCGAGCGTGAAGCAGAGGTCAAAAGGCTATTCAAGATGGCGCTTAGCAGCGCGAAAAAGTAACGGCTTAAGCTCGAATAGGCGATGTTTAAGCTTTTCTCACTGGATTCAAACTCAATCCCCATTCGGCGCTGCATAGCACTGATGGAAAATATACCCACTCGAGCAATACGATTAACTTGAGGTAAATCGGCTAAAGGCGTGAAGGCAAATTGGGCTTCAACACCTAATAGGCCGATATCTCCTTTGAGTAAATTAAACAGTTGGGGGAGACGATATCCTGCGCCTTGATAGGCAAATTGCCACAGGCCAATTTGATTACGGCCACCATGCACATACACCCGTTCGAACACGTGTTGTCCCAGTGACTTGCGGTAAAGATAAACCACAAGAATAAAAGGTGAGCAGAGCAATAAGGCCAGCATCGCAATAGCGCTATCGAATAATCGAATAGACCAGCGTACTTGAGTCGAGTTCTGAGTATTCATCATGACCTCCATGCAATTTGCTTGATGCCAAGTGGGACGCTCGACGGCTTATAGCTGCGCTTGGCAAGAGTCACAAAGCATAATGCAGGCCAGATTGATAAATCATTTAAAAACAATCACTAAGGAATTAGTGCTTTATGGGTTTAGTGGTTTTTTGCAGTTTGCTTTGCAAGCTGCAAATCCTTTTGAGATGGAAGTTAGGCTAGGGGGAATTATCTCAGGCGCTGTCATTGTCTTAACGATCTCAATCTCAAACGCTCGCAAATAACGTGGCAGGACGAGCGCAATGTAATAGAGACTAACCTACGACAAAAGCAAGGCGACTGAGGTAGCCGCCTTGAATCTGTAAACGATGAATATGCAACGTTTGCTGTCGCGTCTATTTGACTTATTTTAATTGGGTGGTGAGTAAGCTTGCCGTCACCCCATCACGTTTGATTTGCAAACGTTGTCGATACCCTAAGTACTTTTGCCCAAGGGTTTCGCACATTTGGTATAAGCCTCGGGGCATTAACCATTGCAAATAGGCCGCAATCAGCGTGGTGAGGGTACGATTGGTTTCTTTGAGCAAGATCTGTGGTGAAGTCAGCAGTGCTTGATTGACTAAGTTTTTCGCCATACGACCATCGCCTAGGCGAATGGCTTGCCTGGCTAAGTAGCGAAGCTGATAGGCTCTGGCGGCATTTTCATGCTTTAACAGGATCTTAGGGGCATAGCGGCGTGCCTTAGTGACCATTTGCTCCCAGGATGCCAGTTGTTTCACTAAATTCGCTGAAAGGCCGCCATGGTTTAAGCGGTAGTAAGTTAATGGCTCGGGGATCCCCTCCATTTGCCACTCGGTTGTTGCCACAATGCGAAACCAACACTCAATATCCTCCGATTGGCGAAATTGTTCATCGAAATAACAAGTGTAATGCTCGCTGTGGCTCAGCGCTTGGAAGCGAATGTCATTTAAGGTCTCGCGGCGGATCACCGGCGCTGAACCATTGCCCACCGGATTGCGGCACAGTAAATGGCCAGCATCTATGTCTGTGAGCTGCGGCATCTGGTAAAAATTGATCGGGTTGCCCCGGTAATCGATAAAGCTTGAACGCGAGAAGCTTATCCCCACCTTGGGCGATTTTTGCAGATGATCCACATGCAGCTTTAACTTATCTGGATGCCAGAGGTCGTCCGAATCGATAAAGGCCACATAGCGACCAATCGCATGGCGTATACCGGTATTACGTGCGGCGGCTAAGCCTTTATTCACGGCATGCTGCACGATACGAATGCGGCTGTCGCAAAATTGTTTACAGCGGGCGAGGCTATTATCGGTCGCGCAGTCATTGACTATGATGAGCTCAAAATCAGTAAAACTTTGAGCTAATACAGAGGAAATCGCTTTTGAGACAAAAGCTTCCACATTATAGACCGGCATCACCACAGAGACGGTAGGGATCATAATGAACCTCCTAATGAAGGGGATAAGGTGGGTAAACGCAGTTTTTCTGCTATGGGTTTCATCACAAAGTAGGCAAATAACGGCATACAAATCAGGTAACAGAGGAAGATACCCATGGCGACGCCTTCTAACCCCCACAGGGTGCCTAGGCTAATACTCATGGCCAGTAGGCCAATAAAGCCAACATTTGAGACTAAGTTCAGCTTACTCAGCTCGCAGGAGATCAGCAGTTGATTTGCGGCTTCACCCAAGGGACGCGTTAAACCACTTAAACAGAGCAGAATAAATACTGGGAGTGCGCCAGCTTCAAGCCAATGTTGGCCATACACTAGCGGTAAGTACCAAGGGGCGAGCGCGCTTTGCAAGCCTATGATAGGCAAGGTCACCAGCATGATACTCAGCAGGCCGTGGCGGTATTTAAGCAGTGGATCTTCACCATCACTCTGGCAAAGATGGGAATAGAAGGCAGTACCAAAGCTTTGAATTAACCCTAAGCTAATGCCAAGACTGGTATTGACCGCAAAGAAATAGATCCCAAGCGCCTCAACACCTAAAAAGTAACCCACTAATAAATAATCAATATTTTGCCTTAGGGCGAGGCAAAGATCCCCAAGCGCCACCTGAGTACCAAAGCGAAATAGTGATTTACATTGAGTTAAGTTTATCTGGGAGAAAGAACGAGCGAGTGGGGCAGTGTGAATATTATGGATACCAGAATGCTGCCTATGCACAGCTACCCAAATCAACACCACCAGCACTTTGGGCAGGATAATTCCCCAGATCCCCATACCGAATAACGCTAAGATAGCGGTGAGCACACTGTCGGCCACTGTCTGCCACAGGTTGGCTTTGGCGACGATACGCATCTTATTTTGGCGTAGGTTGGCGGCGGCATGCAGCATGCCAAAGGGGAGGAGCAAATAGCTTGTTGCCATGAGTATCATAGGCTTCACTATCTGTGCATCTTGATAGTAAATCGCTAACAGGCCACTGAGTAAGCTCAAGGCAACAAAAGACAGTACACACACAAAAATATTGATCAGATTGGCGCTGGCGAGATGATCTGCAAAGGCGCTATCGTCCATCTTGATCAGTGATGCCGAGGTGATCCTGCGAATCAAAATGCTGACTATTTCAAAACTGGTCAGAATGATCGCGACTTGGCCAAAGACCTCGGGTGTAAGTAAACGGGCTAAGATAATGCTGCAACCAAGGCGCACAATACGACCGCCGACTTGGGCTGAGCCTAACCACAGTATGCTGCTAGCCAATTGGCGAATACCTTGGTTGTACTTAAGGGTTTGTATCCATGCCCACTTGCTCATCGCAACACCTATTAGTTAAGAGTGCCTATGTTGATTATTCAGTTTCTATGCCAGCTTTTTAATGTTTATTTTCTGATTTAAAAACATGTGTTTAGAGTAAAATTAAATAGATTGCGATTTAGCAGAGCTTTAGGCGTTGCGGCTCATTGCAAAATGCAAATCAAGTTGCAACGGCCATGTGTATTGAAAGGACAAGGAAAAAACTAACGAAGGGAGTTCAGTCAGCACTTGTTTGAGTGGTTTCTGATGATTGCTGTCATGGTTGTTGTGATGGTTCCTGTAATAAGCTCTTATGGCGAAGACTCGACGCTTGTCTTGCTTGATTGTGGGCAATCCCGAGCACGATTAATCCTGGCCAGAAGAGATAGGCGAGGATCTCTAAATTTTCGCCAAAGGTGTAAAGCAGCAAAATCATCAGTACCGCCATTCCGACCGCCGACAGTCTGGATTGCATCAAACTAGGTAGAAGACTGAGCACACTGACAAATAAGGCTACCCCCAGCGCGAAGGCGCCAACGATTCCCTTCACAAACAATAGACCGTACCAAGTGTGGTGCGAGCCAATCGGCATATACTCCACCATATGGGGGCCGCGCTCGACAATGCCATGGCCCCAGACAATCGCCTCGTTTGCCCAGCGCTCGAGGGCGATTTGGCCGAGGGCCTCACGCACTCGAGTCGAATCGGCTCTGGCGGCTTTAACACTGTGAATACTGGCTTCGATGCTAGACAGTACCGACTCGCCAAAAACACCCGCCAATAGAAATACCGGACTCACCAATAAGTACAGCCAAGGGGATTTGGCGTAGCGAATAAAGTTGAAATAACAGACGAGGGCGAGGCAGCAGAGGATGGCAAGTCTGGATTGGGAGATAAGCACCATCAAGATACTGCCAGCTAAGCCATAGAAGCGATAACGCTTGTTGGTTTCCTGCAGGGCAAATAGAAAATAAAAGTTGCCCACCATGCCAAGCGCGGGAGCCCAAGGAGTGAAGAGACGCCATCTTGGCATGCCGCTGCCAGGGTCGATTTCATACAGACTGACGGCGAAAAACTCAGGCCCAGGTCCACCGACAATGCTTAATGGAGAGACATACAAGGTTGTCGGCAAGTGAAGCAGCCAAGCGAGTATAAACAGCGGAAACAAGATCAAGGTATGTTTGCCGACGACGCAGCAGGCGCGGTAAATCAGCTGTGGCCGAATTTGCAGACCGCCAACCAGCGGAAATACCGCCAATAGCGCCCAGCCCTTAGCCCAACCTATGGAGGATTTAATCAGTTGGGCTATGCCTAAATGCTCTACCAGATGGCCTATCACTAATGCCAGTAGCATCAATAACATGGCAAATATCCAACTCACTATCGGTAACGAAATCCGGCACCCTTCGGCGTAAAACAGCAGTCTGCCTAGCATCCGTAGGACTAAGATCCATCCGATCACCGGAGCAACCAAATACATGGCACCTAAAAACCAAAAGAAGTAGGTTCCTGTAATGGCGAGCCAGACTAGTCGCTCGTCAGAATTTTCTGGAGTATAGGTTTGCGTATCCATAGTATGCTCAATCCGACAATGACCATCATTGAGGCGGCAATGCCACCCACTAAGGTTAAAATTAAGCCCAGTTTGTCAGGCTTTTCGGGGCGAGTCGGTGCTGCAAACAGCTGTAATAACGGGTAAGCGGAAAAGATGTCGGCTTTGCCCACATCAATTTTTGCAATGGCGGAAGTAAACACTGCGGTCGCAAGTTGATGATCTCGGTGCAAATCCTCGAGCTTGGCGGCATCGTCATTACTGTGCTTGAGCCGTGTTTCCCATTCATCTATCTGGGTGCTCAGGGAAGCCAGCTCATGGGTTAAGCCTTCATTTTCGGTGGTGATATTTATCAGCTTTTGCATCAGTTCTGCGCGGCCATCGATATCGTCGACGGACAGGATCAACATCAACTTAGGATCGCAGCGCGTGAGCAATTTTTGGCAGCGACTATGCAGCGCATCCAACATAGTTTTTTGCTCTGTCTTGGCGGTCAGCACTTGGGGATGTTGCTCACCAAAGTGACCATTAAGGCCCACAAGCAGCGCGGTAGACTCGGTATAGTTAACTAAGAGTTGTTGGAATAGCTGATCGTTTTTCAGCTTAAGCAAGTCAGTGGATTGGGTTGCCGTCAGGGATAAATCGGCCTCCAGCAGTTGCTGGCTGGCAAGGCCGCCATTGAGTTTAGCGGTCAGATTGACTTGGCTTTGACGTAAATGCTCAATGGTGACCGCCACTTCCTTAAATTGATCCAGCGATACTAACCCCGTCTTAGATTGGAAAGCGACAATATTCGCCTGACTCTGATGCACTTTATCGGCAAAGCTCTCAAGCCCCATTCTGACGCCGTTTTCGCGAATATGGATTTCATCGATTCTCAGGTGTGAGAGTGTGCCCTGTAGCGTGCGATAATGTGCCCAGGCTTTTTGCTCGGCAAGCTCGGCGCTGTTAGCGCTGATACTAAACTCCATTAATCCAGTTTGACTGGGGAGCTTTAATTTAGGCGTGCCCAGAGCTGAGGCCTTAAGATTTAACTGGGCGGCAGCGTCACTTAAGAGCTTGTCGCTTAGCGCGATGGCCTTATAGTTTTCCCGCGGGTCGATGGCAGAACTCAGGTAAGGAGAACTGCTTGAACTGCTGGCTTGGCCCAAACTGTCGAGACTAACGACCGCCCCCGCGCCGGCTCCGGGTAAAATCAGCACCCATTTGCAGGTATAGCGGGTTGGAGTGATGACGATGACAAGACCTGTGATCAGCCAAATTACCGCTAATGCCGATAGCACGGTCTTAAGATACAACTTACGGCGCGCGGGGGCGGGCAAGCTGCTGCCATTGACCAGCGCGCGCTTTAACCACAGTAGAGGGTAGCCTTCCTGAGATGCTTTCATGATCAATTCTCCCTCGCGAATCATCCTAAGGGAGGCGTCACCTGCCACCCAAGCGCTTGTTCCGAGCTACAGCAAACCGAGTAAACTTGCGGGCACCAATAAGTCGGTTAGACTGCGCGCAATCTCACGCACATTGGTTACGCCAGAGTCATAGCAGGCGATACCATCTCCTGGGAGCAATACCGGGTTCATTTGTGGCTGCCAAGAATCACGGATTAAGCTGTCGAGTGAGCGCTCAACGATATCGGTTTGATCTGAAAGCGGATTGCGTGTCACTAGCAACACATGACGACTGGCGTTGGTGCTTTGGGCGCCGCCGACACAGTTAGCCGCTATCGCGCCTGTGAGTAAACGTGTGCCGTAGGGAAAACGTGTCGCTTCGGTATCTACCGCAGATTGCGAGTTACTGCTCGCGGGTTGGGTTAAGTTGGAAATAAACACGCGGATCCCAGGCGCGGTGATTTGCGAGGGGCGCACCAGTTTGTCCTCAAAATGCCGAGAACTTGGGACAAAGATTTGATCGCCAGCACTCAAGAGGAAACGTGGCACTTGGGTGCCGCTGATCACGCCGGATAAATCCAGTAAAAAATGCTGTTGGCCTCGGATCACTCGTACTTGACGGATGTCAGCGTCAGGTCTCACCCCTCCTGAGGCGCGAAGGGCGGCGGCGATGGTGCGATCGCTTGCCTGATCGCCGCTATGGCTCTTGTCATCATCCTTAATCTCGGTATCGGACTTTTGGTTGATAAAGTGCTGTCCAGGTTCAAACACCGAACCCAATACTGTGACTTCAACCGGCGCCCAGGCGATGGGACTGATATTAACCCGCACACTGCTGGCTTGCATTAATTGCTCATTCACTAAGGTTTGACTGATACGTTGTTTCAAGACGGAGAGGGTTAATCCCTGCGCATTAATCGGGGGTAAATAGGGCAGATAGATTTGGCCGTTGGCATCAATCTCCACATCGGCGCTGAAATCCTCGCCATTAAGGATCCCCACACGCAACTTATCACCAACGGAGAGCTGTGCATCGAGGGCGGCCGTATCGCTGAATGTGGCGCTAATGCTTTGAACTTCACTTGGATTAAGACTGACGTTCTCAGCCTGCGCCGTTAATAACTGCTGGTCCGCCTGACGCAAATACGAAGTTTGCGGACCGAAGTAGTGACAATATTCTCCGACCTGTTGCTGGCAGAGTTGGTCCTGAGTCGTGCGAAGGGGAGTGACGCAAGCCGTAAGCAAGCAGATAGCGGCGCCGATAGTCACTTGTGGCAAGGATAAAGGGCATTTACTTGCGATATGGCCCAAATGGCTGAGTGTTAACCTTTCCATAATGTCACTCCCTCTTAGCTAAACCCTGTACGATGCGCTAGTGGCAACTAAAGTGCGCGATGGCTGCATCTTGATTTTCATAGATGCTGAAAATCTGATGTAAGCGCGTCAGTTCAATCAGTGCGCGCACATGGGCCGAAGGAGACAAAAGCAATATTTCACCATCATGCTGCTGTGCCCGTTTAAGGGCGGAGATCAATACCGACAAGCCGCTAGAGTCAATGTATTTCACTTGTTCAAGATTGATGATTAAGCGGTTGGTGTTCTGCTCCATATGGCGTAATAGCGCGGCCCTGTGGGTGGGCGTATTGGCCATCATCATCTCTGTAGGAAATATCACTAGGCTCGCGTTGTATTTTTCGAGTGGGAAGAATTTCATGATAATCACCTCTGGCTGCCAGTTAATATTGAAACCGCAGTAACAGATAGGCATTAATCAGGCCAATATTTATAATTAATAAATTCAATTAGTTAGCCTGGCGCAGGCATTAAGGATAGAGCTAGGTTTGAAAATGCATTGCAATTTGCAATTGGAAAGCACTGCGGGCAAGAAACGAAACCTAGCGGTGGAAATTCCCGCCGCTAGGTACGATGGAAATGATCTTTAGTGATGACGCAGTAAGGTTAACCTTAAGTGTGAGCCGAGCACTGTGGTCTGAAACCGCACCGCATCCATCCAGTTATACATGATCCATAAGCCTCTGCCATGCTCGCTCAGTTGGTCAGGACATTGGTCGAAGGAAACCTTCGGCACCACGGGTGAGCGGTCCAGTAAATCGACGATAATCCGGTCATGATTACAGTGAACAATCAATACGATGGGCTCACGGGAATCTTCGGTGTGATTTATCACATTACTGACCGCCTCGAGTATGCAGGTAATGACTTTAAATCGTTGGCGCTCATGTACATTTTGCATCAGCATAAACAGCTCTAATTCGGAGCAAAAAGGCTGTTGACTCCATTGGTCATGGGTGAGGTTAAACTGCAAGCTGTTCATAATGCCTCCAAAGCCGCATTGGCATAGTTGGCTGACGGGTAGGTAATTAACATCATCGAAATATCATCTTGAGTTGTGCCGCCTTGCCAGAGCTGTAAGGCATGGCTCAAATGATGCAGCAAGGCTTCATCGCTCAAGCTGTTGGCTTTCGTACATAGGGTTTGCAAACGCGCTTGGCCGAAAAAACCGAACTTGGGGTGTTGGCACTCATAGGTACCATCGGAAAATAACAACAAGCGACTGCCAGGCAAGAGGGTGACTAGCTGATCTTGATACTGCACGGCGCCATGGATCCCAAGCGGCAACTCTGTTTCGAGGGGCAAGGGCTCGCAGCCAGTCTCGGTGAGCAGTAACGGCGCGGGATGCCCAGCGCTGCACAGCCTTAGTTCACCCGTCAGCGTATTGATCTTGCCGAGTAACAAAGTCACAAAGCGGCCAGTATTGTCAGGATCGCTTAGCTCGCGATTGACCTGATTCACTATCTCTTGGGGCGATAACCCGCACCAATCGGTACGTTCCATCGACAGACGCTGGGCAAGGCTGACACTCTGCAGCGCGGCGGCGACCCCATGACCCGCGGCATCAATCAGATAAAACCCGAGTTGATCATCGCCAAGATCGAAACATTGATAGAGATCGCCAGCAAGATAACTCGCGGGCTGAAACTCATGGTGTAACTGCCAGCCCCTTGGCAAGGTTTTACTGCGGGGAAGTAACTCTCGCTGCACTTTAGCGGCAGAAAACAAATCCTGTTTTATGGTGCTGAGCAAGGCGGATTCTTTCGCAAGCCCTTGCTGTAACAGTTGATTGTTACGGTTCAAGTTATGTTGCAGCTGCACGATACGCATCGCGGCTAACATCCTAACCTTTAACAGTTCCGGTAGAAAAGGCTTACAGATAAAGTCATCGGCGCCCGCTTCAATACCTAACACAATATCGGCCGTCTGATTATTGGCCGTCAGCAAGATCACAAAGGGCGGTAGATGATTATTTTTAACGATTTGGCATAGCTCGATGCCGCTCATCTCTGGCATGCGCCAATCGCTGACTAAGATATGCACTTCATTCTGCTGCAAATAATCCAGCGCAGCCTTACCGTTACTGCGACTCTCCACCAACCAACCAAACTGTCTTAGCAGGTGAGTGATATAAAAGCGCTCGCAATCTGTGTCTTCCACGACCAGCACAGACAAGGTAACGGCTTGAATCGATGTGAGCGAAGAGAGCGGCATAGTCTGACTCCTGCAAAGGGAATATTCTCGAATAGCAAGAGCTATGCCCATTTAAAAAAAGCCAACTAATTGAGGTTGATACTGCAAAGGATCGCCGAAAAGCGCAGGCTTAAGACTGATTTTTGCCATCTTGTTGCAAAATGCAAAACCCTCATCCATAGTGAGTTTATCTCAGGCGAAATGTTCTCCAAGGTGATTGTTTTTATTGATGGTATTTTTTATGGCACAGGGGTTGCTGATGCAGCATAGGGGCAAAGTGTTTTATGCCCTATATGTAGAACGCATATCATTGAGAAAAGGACATTTAGCATGGCTCAGTTTTCTAGATTGTGCGCCAAGGCAGCGCCTAACAATGCCATAAAATGGCAGCTTATCTATCTGATAATCTTAGTAATGGGTTGGGTATCGCCGACTTATGCGCAGGATAGCAATCCCCCTGATACCTCAAAACCGACGCTGATTTTTGGCGTAGTGCCCCAGCAGTCGGCCACTCAACTTGCAAAGCTGTGGCCACCGATCCTCGCCGCCTTATCCGAAAATGCAAATTACCAATTGCAATTTGCAACGGCGCCCGACATTCCCACCTTTGAGCGGCGGCTCAAGGCAGGGGAATACGATATTGCCTACATGAATCCCTACCACTATGTGGTGTTTCATGACATCCCCGGTTATTTGGCCTTAGCGCGTGAAAAGGATAAAAAGCTCAAAGGCTTGCTTGTGGTACGCAAGGATTCTCCCATCAAATCGTTAGCCCAATTAGAGGGAAAAACCTTGGCTTTTCCGGCGCCCGCGGCATTTGCAGCCAGTGTGCTACCAAGGGCACATCTGCAACAGGCCAATCTTAATGTGCAGGTAAAATATGTAGGCTCCCATGACTCAGTATATTTAGCCGTGCTGCAAGGGCTTGTCGATGCTGGGGGCGGTGTGCAGCGCACCTTTAATAATCTGAGCGAGGCGCAAAAACAGCAATTAACAGTATTGTGGCAAACGCCGACCTATACGCCCCATGCTATTGCAACGCATCCACGAGTATCGGCTGCGCAGCGTCAAATGCTACTCGAGCGGTTAATGGCACTTTCGACGACGGCGCAGGGCAAAGCCTTATTAGAATCGGTTGATTTTTCTGCGTTTACTTCGGCAGAAGATCAGGATTGGGATGATGTCCGCTCGCTCAAACTCGGCTCCTTAACTAAACCGCTCGGGGAGAAATAGTGTGTCGTTTAGACTGAAAACAATTTTAGGGATCGCCTTAATCGAAGGTTTATTACTGTTTTTGCTGGTGTATACCAGCATTAACTACCTTAAGTTGTCTAATCAGTCGCAAATTGAAAAACGGGCCGAAACCACATTAACGCTGTTCTCTGTGGCGGCGCAGGATGCGGTGATCAGTAACGATCTGGCGACATTACATTCGTTAATTCAAGAGCTGTTAAGCCACAGTGAAGTCTTGTATGTCACTGTGTCTGATCAGAGCCGCATTTTGGCCTATGGCGGCGCCGATAAATACATTCAGGTTTCGCATCAAGCGGATAAACATCTGGATCAAGTCAAAGATGGGATCTTCGATCTCGAATATCCCATTGAAGTCAATGGCTATCTGTTCGGCAAAGTGAACATGGGGTTTGAGACCCAGAGCCTTGAAAATCTGGTTAATACTGTGACACAACAGATCCTCTCAATCGCTGGGGTTGAAATGTTGCTGGTGGCCTTGTTTTCATTGCTGCTTGGGCATTACCTCACCCGTAACTTAACTCAGCTAACCAGCGCCTCTAAACGCATTCTCGCGGGCGAGATTGGGGTGAGGGTGCCTGTCAAAGGCAAGGATGAAATCGCCCAGATGACCCGCGCCTTTAACAATATGGTCGATAAAGTCGATGCCAGAACCAAGGCATTAGAGGCGGCAAATATCCGTCTCAACACCATTCTTGAGTCGGCGGTCGATGGCTTTGTGATCATCAATGAATTCGGCATCATTACCGACATCAACCCCGCCGTCAGTCGACTCTTTGGTTATGCCCATAATGAACTGATTGGCCAGAATGTATCGATTTTTATGCCGTTCGACCAAAGGCCATTGCACGATGGTTACATTCAGCAGTACTTCACAACTCATGTTGCCAAAATCATCGGCACTAGCCGCGAGTTAACGGCGCAACGTAAGGACGGCCAGCTATTTCCCATTGCTTTATCCGTGTCGCAAATGAGCATCGATAATCGCGCGATGTTTATCGGTTTAGTCAAAGATTTATCCGAAGCGAAACGCAAAGAAATCGCCGCGGCGAAAACCGAGTCAGTGCTGCTTGCCACCTTAGCGGCGAGCCAAGATTGCTTAATAACCATCGATATGTCGGGCAAAGTCATTGAATTTAACCTCGCGGCTACCAGACTGTTTGGTTATAGCCGCGAGGAGGCAGTCGGCGCCTTATTGGAGGATTTAATTATCCCCGAAGACAAACATCATGGGCACCAACAGGGGATGGCGCGTTATCGGAAAACGGGGAAAGGCCATATTCTCAATAAGCGGGTCGAATTACTTGCGCGCTGTAAGGCGGGAAATCTAATCCCTATCGAGCTTGAGGTGGTGCCGATCCAACTCGGGGATGAAGTGCTGTTTACGGCATTTTTGCGGGATATTTCTGAGCGCAAAGCCAACGAGCAAAAACTACAGCAGGCAAAGGAACAAGCCGAGCAGGGCAGTAAAGTGAAGTCGCGTTTCTTAGCCACCATGAGCCATGAGATCCGCTCACCGCTGAACGCGATTTTAGGCGGGGTGGAATTGTTGCTCGACTCATCCTTAAGTAAAGACCAACGCATTCACGCCAATATCGCGCGGGAAGCGGGCAGTGCTTTGCTGCATACGATTAACGATATCTTGGACTTTTCGAAGATTGAAGCCGGGCAGATGGTGCTAGAGTCCCATGAGTTTGAGCCAGATAAACTGGTCGCTCAAGTGCTGCAAATTCTTGAGCCCAAAGCCTTCGAAAAGGGGTTAGAGCTGGTCAGTTTTGTGAATCGAAATGTGCCAAGAACCGTGGTTGGCGATCAGCAGCGTTTACGCCAAGTGCTGCATAATCTCGTCGATAATGCGATTAAGTTTACTGCATCCGGCACCATCACTGTGGAAATGTGGATCCCCGACAATCACCAAACCGAGGTGCAACTCTATTGCCGTGTCACTGACTCAGGGATTGGTATCTCTGCGGAGGCGCAAAGCAAACTATTCAAAGAATTTAGCCAAGTACACGATACCCATAACACAAACTACAAGGGTACAGGCCTAGGTTTGGCCATCTGTAGCGAGCTTATCACTATGATGGGTGGCACGATCGAGCTGCAAAGTGAGCTTGGTCAGGGCAGTCGCTTTACTTTTTATGTGTCTTTGCAATTGCTTGAGGGGAATTTCTGCCACAGTCATTATTTCCCCGCCCATTCTCGGGTTCTGCTCGCCCACCATGATGCAACCTGGCTATCGCTCGTCTCGAAACAATATTCGCAATACGGAGTAGAGACGGTTGAAGTGATGGACTGGCCATCAATCAAACGGGCGAAAAAATAAAAGGTCAATTCAACCTGATTTTGCTCGACGAAGGCTTCTTTTTGGATGTAAACGAACAGGATGTCAATCGCTTAAGGCAAGCGCATTTAACCGCCGATGGTTCTATGGTCGCCTTGGTTTCGGGTATGAGCACCGAAATAACCCATTCGCTCGCTACTTTAGGGTTAGATCAAGTCGTCAATAAGCCCTTAAGCCGTGCCATGCAGTTGGCACTCTTGAGTAAAGATGCGCTTGCGAATGAGTTTGAAGAAGAATATGTGGCCCAAGAGAAATTCCAAGGCCATATCCTCCTCGCCGAAGACAGTCCCGCGAACCAAATTATTGCCGGAACCATGCTCACCAAGGCGGGTTTTGATGTTACTTATGCCTGCAACGGGCTTGAAGCGGTTAAGTTGGTCGCCGAAAAGCCCTTCGATCTCGTCTTGATGGATGTGCGTATGCCCGAGATGGATGGGCTCGAGGCCACTGAGGTCATCCTGCAAAATCACCCTGAGCAAGTTATTTTGGCGATGTCAGCCAATGTGATGAAAGAAGAGATAGAGCATTGCTATCAAGTCGGGATGAAGGACTTTATCGCTAAGCCAGTCAAACAAAAGACCTTACTGCATGCCATTCAAAAATGGTTGCCCAATGCCGTTGTCAGCTTACCGAGCTCACCGAAACCCGCTGAAAATACAGCGAGTTTACTCGATGAACAACTCCTTTCGGAGCTTGAACAAACCTTAGGTAAAGCGAGTCTCTCGAACATGATGACGATCTTCTGTGATGAATTGGTGCAGCGGCTCAATCAGTTAAGCGAACTCGATTCGACGCAAGTGGACGAGATTGAAGATCAAGCGCACACTCTAAAAAGCAGTTCAGGCAGTTTTGGGGCGACGGCGCTGTTCTTATTAGCTCAGAAATTAGAAGCCTGTGCTCGCCAGCAACAGCTCGGTGCCATTCCCGAGCTGATGGCACAGATTGATGTCCTCGGAAAACAGACTCACAGCCTATTAACGGAACGATTTATTCAATAGGGATAGCTATGAATTATTCAGCATTATTGGTTGAAGACAGTATGTCACTCGGTGCGCTCTATACGGAGTATTTACGCGCGGAGGACATTAACGTAACCCATGTGCATTACGGCGCGGATGCCCTAAAGGAATTGTCGAACTGGCAGCCCGATCTGTTAATTCTCGATATTAAGCTGCCGGATATGTCGGGGCTCGACATCCTCAAGCAAGTGCAGCAGAGTCATCCCCATATCAGCACCATTATGATCACCGCCCACGGCAGCATCGATATTGCCATCGATGCGATGCGCTCAGGGGCGTTCGACTTCTTAGTTAAACCCTTCGATGCCAAGCGACTATCGATAACGGTGCGTAATGCTCTTAAACAAAAACAATTACTCGAGCTTGTGACTCAGTATGAAAACAGCTTACCAAAAGGTCATTACCAAGGGTTTATCGGCGACTCGCTGGCGATGCAGAGTGTGTACAAAACCATTGATTGCGTCGCCAACAGTAAGGCATCGGTTTTCATTATGGGGGAGAGTGGCACGGGTAAAGAAGTCTGCGCCCAGGCCATTCACCAAGTCGGCAATCGCACCGACAAACCCTTTATCGCCTTAAACTGCGCATCAATCCCGAAAGAACTGATTGAAAGCGAAATTTTTGGCCACTGCAAAGGGGCATTCACCGGCGCCCATAACAATCGGGATGGCGCCGCGACCCGAGCCGACGGCGGCACCTTGTTCCTCGACGAAATCTGCGAAATGGATTTAGAACTGCAGAGCAAATTACTGCGGTTTATCCAAACGGGGACCTTTCAACGGGTAGGCGGCTCTAAAGAAGAGCATGTGGATATTCGTTTTATCAGCGCAACCAATCGCGAGCCCTGGGAAGAAGTTAAACTTGGGCATTTCCGTGAGGATTTGTTTTATCGCCTGCATGTTATTCCTATCGAACTGCCGCCCCTACGCGCACGAGGGAATGATGTGCTCTTGCTGGCCAAACAATTATTAAAAACCTACAGCAAAGAAGAAGGTAAAAAGTTTATCGACTTTAATCCTCAGGCTGCAGCCATGTTGCAAGCCTATGATTGGCCAGGAAATGTAAGGCAACTACAGAACGTAATCCGCCAGATTGTGGTACTCAATGACGCAAGCCATGTCGAGCCAAGTATGTTCCCCGTACCGCTAAAGCCGCTAGCACAGCCTCAAACAAAAGTTCAGCTGCAGACTAAGATGCAGGTCGAAACGACAAAAGTGGACATTGATACACCCGTTCAAGTCGCGAGCCGCGAATTATTGTCAGAGTCCACGCAAGAGGCGCATACACATACTGCAGAGCAACAGCGGATCCAACCGCTTTGGTTAACCGAGAAGCAAACGATAGAAGGAGCGATTGCCCTGTGTGATGGTAATGTTCCTAAAGCGGCTGCACTGCTGGACATTAGCCCATCGACCATTTATCGCAAACGCATGACATGGGAAGAACAAGCGGAACGTTCAAGCTAATAATTGCTCCGTTTTGAGCCGCTGACACTTGAGTTAACAAGAGCCTCAACAGATAGCTAAATAATGAGCTTTCACATTGAACGTCAACAGTGTTTGCGGTTAGGTGTTTATCCTCTTTTGTAGCGCAGCCTAGACTCCACTAACCTAGGACGCGCTAAATCTCAAGTGTGTTGACGTTCAGTGGTTCGCTTTAACTCACAATCGCCCCACTGGATACATCTATTCTCTAATCATTAACTGCGCTTGGTTTTGAAGAAGGCAAGTAGCTGTTTTTGTTTACCCGCTTCAGATAACACATCTTGGCAAGCCTTACTGGCATTGCCGATCCCAACCACGTTTTGATCGACCATCTCAACCGTCGATGAGATATTTCTGGAAATGTCTTCGGTCACGCTGGATTGTTCGCTCGAGGCAGTGGCAACCACGGTATTAACATTGGAAATCGCATTGACGGAGGCCGAAATCCCCTGGAAAGCACTACGGACTTTTTCCGATACCATTTGGGACTCATCCAGCAAACTGGTATTGGTCTTCATATAATGGTCGGCCTTTTCCGCCTGAGACTGTAATTTTGAAATAATTTCTTGGATATCAATGGTGGATTGCTGGGTTTTAGCCGCAAGAGAGCGAACCTCATCGGCGACAACGGCAAAACCGCGACCCGCTTCTCCGGCCCTTGCCGCTTCAATCGCCGCATTAAGTGCCAGTAGGTTGGTTTGTTCGGAAATACTGGTAATCACATCAATAACCGAGCCAATTTCGATAGAGTAGTCTTTCAACTGATTCACTATGGTGCCTGAATCTCGGATCGCCGCACCAATTTTGACTGAAATATTATCGGACTCGCCGAGAGATTTATTGCCCTCAGAGACATTTGCCATCGCCTCACCGGCACTGGTTTCTGCCTCGGTCGCATTTTTACTCACTTCTAGCGCGGTACTGGACATTTCATTGAGCGCCGTCGCAATTTGTTCTACCTGCACCAGCATTTGCTGGGAATTATGCTCAACTTGATTCATGGTCGAGGCGAGTATTTCGGCCGAAGTCGCGGTATTGTCGGCAACGGTAATTAATTGCTCGGTCATTTCAGAGATTTTATCGGCTGTCTCATTACAGCCCTGGGCCAAAACACCCAATTCATTGTTGCCAATATCGGCAATGCGATCGGAAAGATCGCCATTAGCCAATTTCGCCATAAAACTCTGCACGGTTTTAATCGATGTAATAATAAATTTTGAGATAGCCGTCGACGTCACTAACACCAGCAATGACACTATGACCAAAATGAATAACATTATTTTGATCGATTCATCGTAAATCACATCGCCATAGTTGCTTGCGTCCTGCGCGCCTTTGTAATTCAGGTCTGATAATTTCAGCAATAAATCCGAGTATTCGTTATACGCCTCGAGTGATTCCGTCAGCAGCAATTGCTTAGCATCTTCGTTTTTATTTGCCCGTGACAGTATAAGCAGCTTCTGGTGTACGACCAGATATTCCTTATATAAGCGTTTAAAATCATTGAAAATATTTCGCTCTTCATTGCCGCTGATCAGTTGCTCGTAGGTGCGGATAGATTCATCGATTTGCGCTTTGGTCTTCTCCAGTTCGCGCTCGGTATCCCGCATCTGTCCTTCATCCAGCGAGAGAATATGCCTAGATTCTAATACCCTAAGATCTGCGGTTTGACCGTTGAGTCGCTCGATGACCCGCACGGCTGGCAACCAGTCATTGGATATGACGGTGGACTGATCATTGATGACTTGCATTTTGCTCATTGCTATCATGGTTAACCCTAGAATTGCAATAATTGGAATCGCAAAAGCGCCAAGTAATAGGTAACTTATCTTTAGATTACGCATGTAAACCCCAGCAATGATGACTATGCTCAAATTCAGTTAAAAAAGCCTAATGTAGGTATTCTTCCTTCCATAGATATATAAGCGAGAGTCTTCACTTTCGCTATATCCACACATTGAATATTCGAATTGCAATAGGGACTTGCTTGTTTGCTCATACAGCGATATGCATAGTCACTTTATGTCATTATTTTCGGTTTCAATCATGTTCAATAGTCTTGTGAACTCCGGATTCTTCGAAAATTTCGTGGCTGGTTTTAATGAGCAACTCGACTTCTTCCTTTGGCAGGTCTAATGACGTTGGGATTGTTCTAGTTCTTTAGAGAGTCAGGGCAATCGACTTGAGCTCTAATGCAATGAAGTGACTATGAACAGGGCGTTCAGAAGTGCGCCTATCTTTCGCCCGAAAGATGTTAGCGATATCATTTTAAGATTGTTAAGTTCTACTTAACTCTGTAGGTCTAATTACGTTATTTATCCACGTGAATATCAGCGTTATATTCCTTATCACTAAAGCATGGTCTCATTTGATTCGGAAATGCCCGATATCTCGAAATTTAATGGTGAAATGTGAATCTATGACTCTATGTTAAGTTAAGTGGCGATTATGCATTAGCCCAGCATTGAGCTCGGAGATTGAGTGAATACTGGGCTCATTTCTATTTAGTGATGGTCTTAAATTTACCAAGCCTAACGGTAAAATGACCTTCAGCGTTTATCGGTAATCACGAACATGCTTGCTTATTACAATGGACATCAAATAGCTGATTTTGATGTTGCTATTGTCGGTGTTGTTCCTAAACGGTCTGTTGTGAATAATGAATATTAGCCTTAATCAATGGCTGTTTGCGGTCAAGATTTACCTTTCCGCTATGCTCGCCTATTTCATTGCCGTGGAACTAGGGTATTCAAATCCCTATTGGGCTATGGTGACGTGCTGTGTGTTAAGTAACCCGTTATTTGGAGCATTACGTGCCAGAGCTGTCTATCGCTTCATTGGTACGTTGGCCGCAGGATTGATATCACTATTTTTGTCTGCCATTTTTATCAACGAGCCCGTTATCCTTGTTATTGTGACAGGGATTGTTTCCTCTTTTATTCTGACCCTTTCCTTTGCGGATAGAACGCCAAGAACATACAGCTATCAACTCGCGGGGTTAACACTAATGCTGGTGTTGGTGGCATACATGGGCCAACCAGAACATATGTTTTCAATGGTTGTGTCCCGAGTACTGGAAATTTGTATTGGCATTTTATCGGTTACATTGGTCGACTCACTGCTACAACCTGGGTCTAGTCTTCCTATGCTCAATGCCCGTAAGAATGATTGGTTTACCGATTTAAAAACGTGGAGAGATGATAGTTTTGCAGGCGTTGCAGGACATACAACTGATATTGAGCGCGTTAAATTATTAAGTGATGTCACGTCGCTATCTCAACTCGTGTCTACGATGAAATATGACAGTTCAATCGAGCAAAAAACAAGGCATGCCTTCGTTGCGTTGCAGCAGAAAATTATCGTGATTATTCCGCGGATTTCAGCCATTGGACAGTCTATTCAGAGTTTAAGTGTCAATACTAAACAGCAATTGATTAGTCATCTCGCTGATGCGCAAACAGGTAATGTAAATCCAAGTGAGGAACAGCTGACAATTCCTGCGGAACTTATCAAGCAAGCATCTTCTTGGGACGGATTGATTTTAGCGCATTTACAGCAACTCTTTACCCAACATAGTCAGGATTGGTCTGAACTATTGGCGTTAGTGGATCTTATCGAAGGTAAACCCTCGAGCAATGAGGCACTGCAACTCGTCCTAAAAGCAAAACCGCAACCTTTACCAGCAGATCTGGACCTAATGCTGCGAATGTTTGCAGCTATTCTTCTGACTTACTCAAGTTTAAGTGTTATTTGGTATTTTACGGGGTGGAATCAGGGTCCCAATTTAGTGTTGCTTGGGGTGGTTGCGGTCAGTTTTTTTGGTTCATCGGATGAACCTGGCGCATCTATTACAAATTTCGGAAAGATTGCATTTTTTTCATCAATATCAGCGTTCATCCTTGGCTATGGAATGCTGCCTTTAGCAAACAGTTACAGTAGTTTTCTCATCGTTATGGCCATTTACATGATCCCGATGGGGATATGGGCAACAAAAAATCCACTTGGGATTCTGGCTCTTGCACTAAGCCTAAGTACCATTAATTTTCAAAACGAATATACGACTTATAGTATTGATGTATTCCTAGAAGCCTCAATCGCGTCACTCATCGGGGTATATGTTGCCTTTGTATCAGTAGCCATTTTTAGACGATGGGGAGCCGCCCAAGCGTTAAGGTTATTATTAAAACGTGAGGAACGTGATGAACAGCATCTGAATCAATATTTTAGCGAAACGGATGTCAGCATTTATGCAGCGCGTTCTTTGGATAGGATGTCCTTACAAATGGCACGACTTGGCGTAGCGGCCGAAGCTTTTAGTTTGATTTTGCTCGCAAGGTTACGTGCCAATGTTTACGCCGCTCGCTTAAGACAACTCAGTAAAAACAACCCGAATTATCGATATCTTGAGCCAATGCTTGAGCTATTTGCGCAAAAAACACATGTTCAACGCTCAGGACATGATGAGTTATTACGCCTAATCGATAGCAATCTCAATATGACCGATGCCGCAGCCCAACACCTATTAACGGGTTTGCGGATTGCATTATTCCCAACAGCCCCACACTGGAGTCCTGCTCATGATTAACGAGGTAGACCTATTTGGGATTTATGTGTCGCCATTACTGATTTGCATGATAAGTGCATTTTTCTTGAGGATATTCATTTCAACATTATTGTTAAAGATAGGTGCATATAAGCTCATTGCCCAAAGGCCTATTTTTGATACCGCCATGTTCATTTCACTCACTGGACTCATTTTTCATGTCTTTGCACGGATGATGACAGCAATAAGCAACGTATTATCATGAATAAACAATTTTTTATATTTAGTTTCAAGCTATTGAGCACCATTTCCATGGTTGTCATTTCTGCATTTGTGGTGTGGGAACTTTATGGTTATTACCATTTTTCACCACAAACGCGTGATGGCAAAATACGCGCTGAGATAGTGCAATTGGCCACCGATGTGTCGGGACGCATTGAAGCCATCCATGTACATGATAATCAGCTTGTGAAAACAGGTGAGTTATTGTTTAGCTTGGATAAAACTCGATTCTTGAATGATGTTACACAAGCGCAAGCCAACCTAAAGTTATCCCAAGCTACCTTGCAAACCGCAGAGAGAGAATACAAACGTTACTCCAAACTCAATGACCTGGTTTCAGCACAACAACGAGATGACAAACGTGATGCTGTTTTATTGGCGCAGGCCAATCTTGAAAGTGCTAATGCAGAGCTAGAGTTAGCGCAGATTAACCTTAACAGTGCAGATGTCTTTTCGCCTGTCGATGGGGTCGTGACCAACTTTTCACTAAGACCAGGTTCCTACGCTTCCACAGGCACACCAGTAATGGCATTAATTGACCAAAAAAGCTTTTATGTCTTAGGGTATTTCGAGGAGACTAAACTTAGCCGTATCCGTAATGGTGCCAAGGCTACAATTTCTGTCATGGGTGAAACACAGCCTATTTATGGTCATGTCGAAGGGTTATCAGCGGGAATTAACGACAGTGAACTCACGACCTCTTCAGGTACAATGCTCGCAAATGTTAATCCTACCTTTAGTTGGATCCGTCTAGCGCAGCGCATACCTGTACGGATTAAGATCGATACGGTTCCACCAGGAGTCAATCTCATTGCTGGAAGAACCGTTTCCGTAACTCTAGAAGAGATTGAATAACTCTGCGATTGAGCGAAGCCTAGTTCTAAAAGACTAGGCTTTGTGTGCTGATAAGCGTTCAGATGGGCGGTTTTATTTTTTCCATTGCGCTCTTTTCTCCTTCAAGAAGTCGATAAATACTCGGGTTTTTGCCGACATATTTTCTCGAGAAGGCACATATAGAAAAAAGCCACTGAATGGAGGACACCAGTCGTCAAGTACCCGCACCAAATCTCCTTTTTCAACATGGCTTTTGACTGCAAAATCCATATGTTGAATTAACCCAAGATCGTTCAATGCCGCCCTTATCATGCCCTCATCATCATTGGTAATGAGTCTTCCATTAGGCTGAAAATTTATTTGACGACCATCAGCGTTGGGGGAGGTAAACTCCCAGTGGTATAGCGAATGGCTTGAAGAGTTTCTAAAGCCTAAACAATTGTGACCAGAAAGTTCCAATGGTGTAGTGGGTTTGCCATTTATTGCAAAATAGCGGGGAGAGGCAACGACAGCCATTTCTAGCATGGGCGTTATGGGAATCGCGACCACGTGTTCTGTCAATGATTCTCCGAGTCGAATTCCAGCGTCACATCCTTCTGCAATGATGTTTGCTAAACCGTCGTCCATCACCAGTTCAATTTTAAGCTCAGGATACTGAGCAAGAAATTCAGGCATATAAGGTTCTAGCAGATATTTAGCCGCCACCCGAGAAGTATTGATCCTAAGCAACCCTGAGGGTTCATCATGGGCTTGACCAATGTTTCTGAGTGCACGATCTATGTCCCCTAATGCAGGGAATACAGAATCAAACAATAATTGACCTTCTTCAGTCAGTGACATGTCTCGGGTGGTTCTAAATAGCAACTGAACGCCAAGTTTCTGCTCTAACGTCTTTAAACTTTGGGACAAGGCCGCTCTTGTAACCCCATATTCCTTGGCGACTTTAGTAAAACTTTTTATTTGAGCAATTCGAACAAACCACATTAATGCGGGTAAAAGAGTCGGATCCATAGCACACCTATTGTAAAATTTTACTTAACACTGTAGTTGTTATTGGGCTGTTTATCAATCCAAATAAGGGGGCTATATTTAACTCAACTTGTGAGGGCACATGTTGCTTGTTAAGTGAAATCTATTGAGGATAGTGATGATGAAAAGCGTAATGATCAAAAACAAATTCTGGGATATTGCAGCGGATATTTACTATCCACCAGGCTTCACAGAAGGCAATAAATATCCTGCCATTATCAGTGCTCACCCTATCGGTAGCTGCAAAGAACAAACCTCTGGTGAGGTTTACGGTGCTGCGCTAGCGAAAGCAGGTTTTGTGGTCATTGCTTTTGATGCGAGTTATCAAGGCGCCAGCGGTGGTGAACCTCGTTATATTGAAGATCCAACCCAACGAGTTGAAGACTTCCGAGTCGTGGTCGACTATCTGGTAACGCTCCCTTATGTTGATGAACATCGCATCGGGGTACTCGGGATTTGCGGTGGCGGTGGTTATGCGATTAACGCTGCGATGACTGAACGTCGTATTAAAGCCATTGGCACTGTTACTGGCGCAAATTATGGACGATTAATGCGTGAAGCATTCAGTGGTTTCGACCCTATCAGCGCTATGGAAGCCATGTCAGCACAACGTACTGCAGAAGTTCGTGGTGAAGCACGTCGAGTCGATGACTTACTCCCACCATCGCCTGAAGAAGCGCAACGTTTAGGTTTAATTGAAACCGATCTTTTCGGTGCAACTGAATACTACCGTTCAGATCGTGGCCGTAAACCAAATGGGGTAAACCGTTCATTGTTTTCTCACCAAGCTGTTGCGGTAGGTTGGGATGCATTCCATTTAGCTGAGGTGTTACTCACTCAACCCTTGATGGTTGTCGTGGGTGATAAAGTCGGTGCCTTCGGTGCTTACCGTGATGGTTGTGAGATTATTGGTCGTGCTGCGTCTAAGAAGAAAGAATTGGTTGAAATTCAAGGTTGGTCCCACTACGACTTATATGATAAACCAGAGCCCGTTGGCATGGCTTTAGATAAGTTGATCCCATTCTATCAAGCAAACCTTTAACCCAAAGCATGAGTGCCGCAGTCGTGGCACTCTTTTCAAGTCACCATTTTTATTGGTTGTGATATCGGTTGAATCTCAAACCAGCTAGGAACATCGTATGAAAAAAGTATTGATTTTGGGTGCCAATGGGCAGATAGCCCAGTGGGTAGTCGACATGCTCGCAGATAGCCAAGATGTGCAGCAAACACTGTTGGTTCGAGATCCAAGCAAATTGAATGTTGAATTACCAAGCAATGCGCAGTTAGTCATTGGTGATGTACTGAATCGAAAGTTGATTCATGAATTAGTGAAAGGGCAGGACATCGTCTACGCCAACTTGGCCGGAGAGGTGGATGCTCAAGCTAAAAACATTGTTGCGGCAATGCAAAACGCGAACGTCAATCGACTCATTTTCGTCAATTCGCTTGGGATCTACAATGAAGTGCCAGGGAAATTTGGTGAATGGAACGAGCGTGAGATAGGGGAATATCTGGGACCTTACCGTGATGCAGCAGATGCCATTGAAGCATCAGAACTTGATTACACGATTTTAAGAGCGGCCTGGCTGACAGATCATGACGAAGTTGATTATGAAGTGACACAGCGTGATGAGCCTTTTAAAGGGACTGTCGTATCACGTAAAAGTGTCGCAGCATTAATTACTCAAATTATTGATTCTCCGCAGAACTGGTCTAGAAGCAATCTTGGCGTTAACAAACCCAATAGTGATGGCGATATGCCCATTATTGATTAATGGCGTGAATCAAATAGGTAAGGTTTATATGAAAGTTATTCTTTTTGGCGCATCGGGCATGGTTGGTAGCGCTGTTCTAAGAGAGAGTCTACTTGCTACAGATGTTGAAAAAGTGCTCACCATTGGTCGAAGTGCTTTAAAACTGACGCATCCAAAATTAGAAAGCATCGTGCTTAATAATTTGTATGACTATCAGGATGTCATGGAAATCATCGCTGAATATGATGCTTGCTTATTCTGCTTAGGGACATCTAGCGGAGATCGATCAGAAGAGGAATACATTCAGCTCAATCAAACGCTTCCTTTAACTGTCGCTGAAGCTTTCCATAAAGCTAATCCTGAAATGGCTTTTGTGTATATTTCAGGCAAGGGCACCGATTCAACCGAAAGTGGCAAAGTTGCTTGGGCAAGGATTAAAGGCAAAACTGAAAATAGTCTATTAGGTATTGGGTTTAAAGCCGTGTACCTACTCAGACCTGCTCTGATTATCCCCAAAAATGGTGAGCAGTCGAAAACAACGGTTTACAGATTACTTTACCAATATACGGGTTGGGCAATGCAAATGGTGCAAGGGCTATTTCCGAGCATGATCACCGATACTGAAAAAATGGGACGGGCAATTTTTAACTTGTTACGCAAGAATGCAGCTTCAGCTGTGATCGAAAATGCTCAAATTAACTCAATTGCAAAGTGATGGATAACCAATATTTAAGGAGATGTTCACCATGGGCACAGTAGTGAAAGGCTATGCAGCGCATTCATCTGATACTCCATTAGTTCCTTTCACTTTTAATCGACGTGATTTACGTGAAGATGATGTGGAAATTGACATTCTCTATTGTGGTATTTGCCATACAGACATTCATCACGTCAGAAGCGATTGGGGTAAAGAAGAATATCCCATGGTACCAGGACATGAAATTATTGGGCGAGTCACAAAAGTCGGCGGCAAAGTGACTCGATTTAAACTAGGGCAGTCAGTGGGAGTAGGATGCCTAGTTGACTCGTGTCGAGAATGCTCTTCATGTAACCATCATCAAGAACAATACTGTGACCATTTTGTCCCGACATACGCAAGTAAAGATCGTCATGATGGCAGTCCTACCTATGGTGGGTACTCCGAAAAGATCATCGTTTCCGAAAACTTCGTACTTCACATTCCAGAAAATCTCGATTTGGCTAGTTCAGCTCCCTTACTGTGCGCAGGAATAACCGTATTCTCTCCACTTCGCCGCTGGAATGTCACTTCAGGTAAAAAAGTTGCAGTGATTGGCCTAGGTGGTTTGGGGCATATGGGGATCAAGATTGCTAAAGCAATGGGGGCAGAAGTGACCTTATTTAGTCGCTCTAAAGGTAAAGAAGATGATGCCTATGCCCTAGGTGCAGATAATGTTGTCATCTCGACATTGGAATCACAAATGCAGTCTGTCCGAGGAACTTTCGATTTAATCATTGATACCATTCCTTACAATCACGATGTAAATCCATATATCAATGCTCTTGCACCTGATGGGGCACTGGTTTTAGTTGGGTATTTTGGCGCGCTCGAACCAACAGTAGAAACGGTGCCTTTAATTGCCAGGGGCAAAAGTTTAACTGGCTCTTTGATCGGCGGTTTAGCAGAAACTCAAGAAATGCTTGATTTTTGTGGGGCTCATAATGTCGTTGCTGATATTGAACTAATCGATATCCAGGAGATTAATGGTGCTTTTGAGCGGCTCCTGAAGTCAGATGTAAAATATCGTTTTGTCATTGATATGCAGTCTTTGAAGTAACATCTCATTTAAAAAAGCAGGCTAGATAAACTAGCCTGCTTTTTATCTTATCGGTAATTGTTGTTTACGCAGCCTTTGTATGTCCTTTTGCGGCGGCAACCCAAACAAACGACTATATTCACGGCTAAACTGCGTTGCACTTTCGTATCCCACTATTGAGCTTGCCTGCGTCGCATCAAGTCCATTCATTAGCATTTGGTCTCTCGCTTCTTGGAGACGCAACGTCTTTAGGTATTGCAGTGGGCTTGTTCCTGTCAGCGTTTTAAAATGCTGTCTGAATGTTGTACCACTCATATGTGCTTTTTCAGCTAATTCATCCATTTCAACGGTTTGAGCAAAGTTATGCTTAAGCCAGGTAACCACTTTTAATATTTGGCTGCTCGGTACGCCCGATGATGCTAAGTGGCGTAGTTGTAACCCATGGGGCCCTTGTAGTAATCGAATAATGATTTCTTTCTCAACGAGTGGAATGAGACTCTTCGCGAATTGGTTATCCGATTGCAACTCAATGAGCCTTTTAAGCGCATCCGTTAATCCTGAATCAAGATCATGAATCGAAATCGGTTGATACTTTATATCGCGGACAGGCTTATCAAGATTTAATTCAGATGCCGTCTGAAGCAGCATCGTATAATCCAATTTCAACACTAACGCGACGAAAGGGTTATGTCTGCTTGCGTGCGTCACATGGGAAATTACCGGCAAATCCACGGTCGTTAACATCGACTGACCCGCAGAGCAGGGCAGAATATTGCCCTCATAGGAAATCTGTTTAGCACCTTGTATGGTGACGGCCAAACTCAGGGTATAAATACAATGCAGCGGTTCGGTGGGGGCATTGCGGTTATGCAGTGTGAGTTCGGGCAATGCTGTGGCATGATCACCTTCTCGTTTGCAGTGCTTAAGCACACTGTCACGCAATGTCTCAATATCTTGATTGTGATTGTTATTCATAGACTAATATCTACATTTTTAGTTACTTAGGTTGCTGACTGTCGAAGTCAGCCAACATTTGCTCTGTCGTAATTTGTGAGCCCATTCTGCCACGTTTTATATACTGATGCGCAAATGACTTTGCCCCTTTCGCTTGTACTAAAAGACCAAAATCATCGATAAAATGCTGTTCGAACTTACTGTTAAATGAGTTGAAGAGTATGACATCTTTTTCTGTTAAATCAGCGTTTTGAACAAACTGCCAAATCGGTGGTGCAGGACTATATAACCAGATGGGAGCACCCAAATACACTTTGTCGTACCCGTTAAGATTTATTGTCGTTGGGGATATCTTGGCAACATGATTTCGCGCATCTTTTAGGGCACTCATCCACCCTGGAATACCTAAGGCATAATCTTCAGCATCGATTTCAAAAAGGTCTGCGTTTTCTGAATGGGTAATGTGCTGCGCTAATACACCCGTGTTTCCAGAGCGTGAAAAGTAGATAACCGCTGTTTTTGGCTTTAATGGGTGAGCTGTATTATCCGTCATTTGCTCACGATTCTGAGCATATTGAGCGTTCTCAATTCGTGTCACCACACATGCTAACGCGAACAAGCACATCGCAATCAACAGCGATGAAAGAAAAAGCCATTTAATCATCTTGTCTTCCTTACGAGTTTAGCGGTTGAGCATAAAAAGGCGGAAATCAGCATTTATTCCCTAAGTCAAAAACTCTCAAAACCAAATGGATAGAAACCAACGCCAGTGATTTACTGGCGCTAATTTGTGTTAATTAACCTATTCTTAATTAATCTAGATAGCTTTTGAAGAATGGCAGAATACGTTCCATGGCAAGGCCTACAGGTTCGGCTTTGTCATAAAGGTCATAATGGGACCAATCGGCCAACTCGACTAACTGTCTATCTTTAGACGCAACCGAGCGACCATAGATTTCACGTCCATCGCTGTAGGCACCGAATGCGCCCACTTTCTGACCGATGACCGCCATAACGGGTTGAGTCATCAGTGTTTCCGCAAAGGAGAAAGCATCCCATGAAAAGGTTTTCTGAGCATGGGAAAACAGCATTCTGGTAGCTCCGCCAAGTTGTTGGCCCCTTGGCGTTTTGTAATAGTCTGTTGCTTCATACACATCACGCTCTGTCAGGCCATTTTCTTTTGCAAATTCAAGGCTTGGTGGTAAAAGTTCATTCACCATCAATTGTGCACCTTGCGCCTCCGCAGTGCGTTGTGCCGCCATGCCCTCTAATGCGCCGATGGGATTGTACTGACTGAATCCTTCACGGAATAAGCGACCGATATTAACTGGCGTAATGCCGACGACAGCTTTAATGCGTTTTTCGGTTAAGGCTGCACTGATGATATAACCACCGCCACCACATATGCCGATACCACCGATTCGATCTGCATCCACATAGGGAAGGGTTACGGCATAATCAATCACACGACTGACATCTTCTAAACGTTGAGTTGGGTCCTCAACATAGCGGGGCATACCGCCAGACTCACCTTGAAAACTCGCGTCATAGGCGATAACAACATAACCCGCCTCTGCTAATGCCTTACCGTAAGTGGCACTCGATGTTTGTTCTTTACAGCTACCGAATGGGTGAACACTGATAATCGTGGGGTACTTTTGGGTCTCTACGAAATTGGGTGGAATCAGGATAAGTGCTGACATATCCCAACTCATATCCGCGTTTCGAAAATTCACTTTTTTCATGGAAGTTACCTCTTTAAGGAGGATGCTAGGTTTAAACCCCCAGCATCTAATTACAATTACAGGGTGCGTTTAAAGAATGGGTCCAACACACTGATAGCTTCTGCAATTTCGGCTTCGCCATCGTACAAGTCCATGTGGTTGGCGCCTTCAACGATATACATTTGTTTATCTTGGCTAGCAGCTCGTGCCATCAGGTCATCACTCATCCATTTACTGCCTGCTACGCTACCCACCACAGTTAATAATGGTTGAGTTAAGAATGCTTCTGCTTTGAAGAACGCATCATAACTAATGATTTGCGTTAAGCTTCTGGCGGTACCAAATCCTGGCGCGGTACAGTAAGCGGCGCGGTCAGTGTGGTAGTATTCCCACGCTTGACGTAGCTCCTCGTTAGGCGCGTCTTCCTCTTTCAGAGGTGCCATAGGCATCGTCGCCGTTGGGTTACCGCTGGCGTCCGATGTTCTTGAATCTGAGCCTGCTTGTAAGTAAGGAATAGCGTCACTGTCTTTAACGTTATTTTCCCAACCGTTACGGAACATTTGACCAATGTTCACCATGCTGACAGTACCGACCGCTTTAATACGACGGTCATTGATTGCGGCGTTAGCGGTGTAACCAGCACCGGCACAGATCCCCATGGCGCCAATGCGATTGTTATCAACGTAGGGAAGGGTAACCAAGTAATCAATTGCCGCACTGACGTCTTCAGTACGTACATGTGGATTCTCTAGTTGACGAGGCTCACCACCACTTTCGCCCTGGTAAGATGCGTCATATGCCAATGCAATAAAGCCTTTTTCAGCCAGCTTTCTAGCATAGGTGCCTGCGGTTTGTTCTTTAACACCGCCGCCTGGGTGGGAAACGACAACAGCTGGATAGGTTTTAGTTTCATCAAATCCTGCAGGGAAATGAATTAAACCAGACATATTGATGTTCAGACCGTTGGTGTTAGGGAATGTAACTTTGTTCATGAGAGTGATCTCCAGTTTGAAATACATCGTAAATATAGAGTGTTGTGGTTATCCGTTTAGGTTGGTTGCAGTGTTCACAGGGAACCAACCTGTCGTTGACTCAATAATTTTCCATAATCCCATTGGGATTGATTTTTGCTCAATGTCGTGTTTGGCGATGGAAAAATCCATCTCTTGTAAATTGTCCTGTTGTACCAGTTCAACCCAGTTAGGATTGATGACTAAGCCTTTACCAATGGCTGCGAGAGTCGCCCCCATATTCAAGGCTTTTTCGGCGACGTCTGGTGTGTCAATTCGGCCTGCGACAATCAATGGGATCTGATTCTGAAGATGGCTTACAATCCGCTCTATGGTTAACTCATGATTAGCTGAGTACATGACTTTTGAATTAACCACATCTGCTAGCGATGCATGGATGTAATTCACTTCCAAGCTTTGCAGTTCATCAATCAGTGCCAATGTGTCTTCAATCTTCAGGCCGTCAATATCAGCCTCTTCCGGCGAGAATCGATAACCAATGATGAAATCTGTCGGGGCTAACGCTTTAGCAACCCTTTTAACTTCCGACACGACCGCTAAAGGGAAGGCCATTCGTTTCTCAAGAGAACCACCCCATTGGTCTATACGTAGGTTGAATCTTGGTGACAGAAAATTTTGAATTAAAAAGCCATGTGCTCCATGCAGTTCAATACCATCAAAGCCTGCTTCAATTGCGCGTCGAGTGACCTGACCAAATGCGGTGACAATCTCATTAATCTCGCTTGGGGTAAGCTCACGTGGCGCGATATCCGAACCGTTAAAAGGACCAGGTGTTGCCATGGCATTACTTGAGCTAACGACACCACCTTCTACCAGCTCGGGGACGGCTTTATTGCCTGCGTGGAAAACTTGTAAGACAGCTTTCGCTCCGCCACTTTTGATCGCATCGGCTAATGCTTTTAAGCTTAGTGTGAATTTGTCATCAAACGCCGCGAACTCGTTATAAAACCCGACGCCATTGGGTGTGACATGGGGACACCCTGTGATGACCATCCCCACACCGTTTGAACGACGGCGGTAATAAGCAATTTCTTCATCTGAAACTGTGCCATCAAGATTCGCTGACCAGGTCGTCATCGGGGCCATCACGGTTGTATTACGCAGAATGCTGCCATTCTTGAACTGAAACGGTTTAAACAGTGTTGGAAATTGGGATGCCATTTTTTGCGCTCTTGGTTAACTCAACTTGGTTAAAAGTATAGAGTTCACCGACTGACAATCCTTGCCTAAAATGACGCGCTTATTGCCTGAAATGATGAGTTTGAAGGGGAGGTTAGAGCGGTAAAAATTTACCACTCTAAAGGTGGTTTTATATAAAAATTTTTAAAATCAAATAATAGCTAGTATATCTTGCCCGTTAGGCATTTCGGAGAATTTGACACAATTTAACGACTGCATGGCTTTTTACGCGCTTCTTTTACAGATTTCAGTTCTCTTAGTCTCGCCTGGACAACAAATCTAAAAATTGGTGTAGTGAGGTTGTTCTAATCAATACAATTAATTGCATGTCTACTGAGTGGATTTCAGCTGGGCATGCTTTGGGAGATTTACATAGAGTGATATGTAATTAATAAATGACTCTTGATGACTTTAATTACTGTACCTATCGGTATATATTGATTGGGTTTTCTATGTAATTGGGTCGGCAGTCTTTTGTTTGGAGTTGCAATTTTATGAGTTCTAATACGGTAGGGCGTCCACGCGAGTTTGATATCGACGATGCATTGCAAAAGGCGCTTAACGTTTTTTGGAACAAGGGATATGAAGGGACATCCTTGCCTGATTTAACCAAAGCAATGGGAATAAACAGACCCAGCATCTATTCTACTTTTGGCAATAAAGAGCAATTATTCTTAAAAGCGGTAGAACTGTACGAAAGCCAGGTTGGTGGCTTTTTTTATCCATCATTAAACGAGCCGACCGCCTACAAAGTTGCTGAACGAATTTTGCTCGGAGCTGCCGCTGAATATGGAAATCCACACAACCCCAAAGGTTGTATGATGGTGCAAAGTGCTTTAGCTTGCAGTGATAGTGGCCAAAGCGTCAAAAATGAATTGATAGCGCGGCGTCAAATGGGATATTCGCGCTTAGTTGTGCGATTTCAAGAAGCTGTTACCTCGGGTGATTTAGACAACGATACTGATCCGGAAGCTTTAGCTGCTTTTATTCTAACAGTCGTTCAAGGACTATCAATCCAAGCAACAAATGGTGCGTGCGCTATGCAACTTCATAAGGTTGCTATCGTTGCGTTACAGGCATTTACTTCGTTTAAGTAAAGTTTGAGTCGCTCTGATTAAATCTGGAGGTATATCTGGATGGTTAGTGGCCGCTAAGCATTGATAAACAGAGATTCGGGAACATCGTTTCACATCAGTGCTGTATATACAGTCACATTCAAATCTAAGTCGCTTTTTGCGTTCTTAAACTCATTAGTTTGCCCATTTCTCCAATCATGGTTATCACCGTTAGCGTTTAAATGCCAGTATTTTACCAGGATCAAAGTCGTCTAGTGAAATAGTGGCGATTCCATCCTCTTCCTTAGTCGATGATTCATTTGGGAGATTCAAGCAGTTTTGCATTTTAAGCTGCTGTTGTGTGCCAACTGTGGTGGGGGCGAACAAAAAAATCCTCAAAAGCTGCTTGTGACAACTGGTTTGGCACGAGATGGGCACAAATTTAGAAAAACGTCGAATTTTGGGGAACAGCGGTAAATGTGGCTCAAGCAATAGAGGCAAAATCAGGCAGAGCCGAAGGGTGGGGCATGTTTGAATGTTTTGGAAAAAGCTAGAACTAGAACAGGCACGAAGATTTTATCTTAGGCACAAATAAAATTAAGAATTTTGATGGATGATTATTTTAAATTGAGGTTTTAAAGGGAGTTAAAGCTAGAAATGGTACACCCGAGTGGACTCGAACCACCGACCCCTACCATGTCAAGGTAGTGCTCTAACCAACTGAGCTACGGGTGCACTGTTTACTTTTTAATAAGTAATTCACTTTTTAGACTCTGTGAAGAGAGTGGTACACCCGAGTGGACTCGAACCACCGACCCCTACCATGTCAAGGTAGTGCTCTAACCAACTGAGCTACGGGTGCATCGTTTTAATTGTTGCCTCAACACAACTTTGCGTTGCGCTTCGGAACGAGCGCTATATTAGGGGGATAGCGAAAGGCTGGCAAGCAAAAAAATGAATTTTATTGCCAAATGGTGAATTGCTGTGCAACTTGTCCAGTGTTTCAGCAAAGTTGTTGATAAAACGGCAAGTTAGACTGTGATGCGGGCCAAAATCACCCCGCGCGAAATAAAACGGTGAGCCAAATGCTCGCCGTTTTATCTTTCAATCTACTTAATGATGCACGCTGTCGCCTTCAATCAAACTTAAATGCACACCATGCTTTTGAATATAACGAAGGCGGATGAAAAACAGCAGCGCCGCCGAGGTGAGGCCTGCAATTAATCCTGTCCAAAAACCATGGGCGCCCATGGCGGGTACGATAAAGTCGGTATACGCCAAGGTATAACCTAATGTCATGCCAATGCCCCAGTAGGAGAACAGCGTAATATAAAACGCACTGCGGGTATCTTTATATCCACGCAAGGCGCCGGCGGCGACCACTTGGACTGAGTCTGATAATTGATACAGCGCGGCCATCAGCATCAAACTGCCGGCAAGTACCACCACTTCTGGGTCGCTGTTATACAACTCGGCGATTTGGAAGCGGAATAACACCGTTAAGATAGCTGTCGACAAGGCCAATGAAAGCGCCAACAACAATCCGACCTTTGCCACCACGGCAGAAATATCCGCACGATCGCGGCCGAGGTAGTAACCAATACGAATCGAGACGGCAATACCAATCGAGAGTGGCAACATAAATACAATGGCGGAGAAGTTCAGCGCAATCTGATGACTGGCCACCACAGTCGCGCCTAATGGCGCCAACAGCAGGGCAATAATTGCAAATAGGCTCACCTCAAAGAAGAGCGCCATCGCAATCGGCATTCCAAGCTTAGTCATCTTCTTCATGGTGGCAAAATCAGGGCGATGGAACTGGCTAAAGGGCGCCAATGCGGCAAACTTTTTATGTAGCTGCATATAAATCGTCATAGCAATCAACATGGCCCAAAACACTAGAGCGGTCGCGACACCACAACCGGCGCCGCCCATGGCTGGCATGCCGAAATGACCATAGATAAAGATATAGTTCGCCGGAATATTCACCGCTAGCCCCACGAATCCGATGATCATGGTCGGTAATGTGTAAGAAATCCCTTCGCTGCAACCGCGTAATACCTGATAGAGCACAAATGCGGGCGCGCCCCATAAAATACCGTCGATATATCCTATGGTTAAGTTGTACAATTGGGGTTCTAAATTCATATGGCTGAGCACGAGTGGGGCGGATGCAAGAAACACCATTACGCCAAGGCCACCAATTAAGGCTAGATAAGCGCCTTGAAACGCCAGCGGTTGAATCGCTTTCTGATTATTTGCGCCATTATGATGGGCAAATAACGGCGTAAACGCCATCAGCAGCCCTTGGACGAATAAGATGGCGGGTAACCAAAGACTGGTTCCTACGGCCACGGCAGCCATATCGACAGCACTGACGCGGCCCGCCATAACAGTATCGATAAACCCCATCATGGTTTGGGTCACTTGGGCGATCAACACAGGGAGTGCGAGTTGAATTAAGCGTTTGGCCTGAAAGCCTGAATGATTCATAAATACAGCCTTTAACGAATAAGCGAGCAAAAAATGTTTACTGGTATAGTTCAAGCCACCTGTGAGGTGGTTGCAATACATAAGAAAGATGGCCTAAATACCCTTGAGGTAGCGTTTAAACCTGATTTGCATGAGGGACTTGCGATTGGTGCAAGTGTGGCAAATAACGGGGTATGTCTGACGGTGACTCAGGTCGTTGATGATAGGGTATTTTTCGATGTAGTGGAAGAGACCTTAAGGTTGACAAACCTTGCCAATTTGACCGTTGGTCAGCGGGTGAACATTGAGCGTTCTTTGACGTTCGGCAGTGAAATCGGCGGTCATATCCTCTCGGGACACATTCATACCAAGGCGAAAGTCAGCCACATTAGTCACACCGAGCAGCATTATGATCTGACCTTAAGCGTCGAGCCCAAATGGATGAACTATATCCTTTATAAAGGCTTTGTCGGGGTAAACGGTTGCAGCTTAACGGTAGGCGAGGTGACCGAGAGCAGTTTTATGCTGCACTTGATCCCAGAAACCCTCAAATTGACCAATTTAGGCCAGTGTCAGGTTGGAGATGAGTTAAATATCGAAATTGACAGCCAAACCCAAGCCATCGTCGACACCGTCAAGCGTGTGCTGGCCAAACGTTTTAGCGGCCAATCTTAATTAACATGCCTAGTAAATTTGCTCGTCGTCCGAGTCAATATATAACTCTATGGTGCGGCGGGCATCATCCACATGTAAACGCAGGTGGATGGGGTTACAACAAATTCGGCAGTCATCGTAATAATCCTGATCGCCGCTGCTGGCATCAATACTAATATGTTGATGGTGTCCGCAATGGGGGCAGGCTATTACTTTATTCATGATCCTCATGGCGCAACTCCTCTCTAACGAATGCTAGGGATGACATTTGTCGCTAAGCCTTCACACTGGCTTTAGTTGAGTATACAAGAATGTGCCGTGGCAACTTAGATAAAGTCGGTATCAAAATCTCAGTAACTAGATTTTTCCGTTCATCTCAGCGCGGGGTACTTTTTTCACAGAGATTTATTTAGCGTAAAAATCGTCAAGCACTGCGTACCGGCTAAGCTAACTCAATCCTTTACCGTCATAAGTTCGATAGGCGCCGTTGGTAGTATACCTTCCTCTATATTGTCATTAATGGCCTGCGATAACTGTTCTATCTGCAGCAAAAGTTCGGCGTGGATATCGGCCTGTAAGCCTATGGCGTCGAATTGCACCGCTTGGCGCTGAACCGCTCGAGGTTCAGGTTGAATGAGTGGCGTGGGGTTAACTGGGATTGGGTTCTGGGCGACTTGGCTAAGTGCAACTGTCAATAGGATACTCGTGAACATACCAACTCCTTTGGCTTCATTATTTACGGCAATATGACTGCGTGGTAGGCATGGTGGAAACCTTAAACCAACCCGCAAACATTTAACGCGCATAGCGTAGGGGCGTTAGATGACTGCCGCATGAATGATTGACTGCAATATGATGAATTCACGGTAAACTTTGCGGATTGGTGTTAATAAAGAAGCTGATTTGAGTACTAAGCCTCGCAATTGGGCCATTTAACTTGCGCGCCTTAAAGACTATCCCGTAGAATAACTGTCCTGCTACGCAAGGCGGCTAAGACTCCTGTACTGTCTTAACCTCGCGAGCATTCTCTTTTTACTTAATCACCATGTGGCCCTACGTGTGGGTCACCACTGGACAAGGATATTTCATGCCTGTAATTACACTTCCTGATGGTAGCAAGCGCGAGTTTGCACATCCCGTATCGACTCTCGATGTTGCCGCAGATATCGGCCCTGGTCTTGCTAAAGCCTGTATCGCTGGTCGCGTGAATGGCGAGCTCAAAGACGCTTGCGATCTTATCGAAACCGATGCTGAACTTTCTATTATTACCGCTAAAGACGAAGAAGGTATTGAAATCCTTCGCCATTCTTGCGCGCATTTATTAGGCCATGCAATCAAACAATTATGGCCACAAACCAAGATGGCGATCGGTCCTGTGATCGATAACGGCTTCTACTACGACATCGATCTTGAGCACAAGCTGACTCAAGAAGATATCGAAGCCCTCGAAAAACGTATGCTGGAACTGGCGAAAACCAATTACGACGTAGTTAAACGCGTTGTGAGCTGGCAAGAAGCCCGTGATACCTTCGCCGCCCGTGGTGAAGAATACAAGATCGCGATTCTGGATGAGAACATCAGCAAAGATGCGACTCCAGCGCTGTATCATCACGAAGAATACACCGACATGTGTCGTGGTCCACACGTGCCAAACATGCGTTTCTGTCATCATTTCAAATTGATGAGCATAGCTGGCGCTTACTGGCGCGGTAACTCTGAAAACAAGATGCTGCAACGTATTTACGGTACTGCATGGGCGGATAAAAAAGCCTTGAGCACCCATTTAGCCCGCCTCGAAGAAGCAGCTAAACGTGACCACCGTAAAATTGGTAAGCAACTCGACCTCTACCATATGCAAGAAGAAGCACCTGGCATGGTGTTCTGGCATAACGATGGTTGGAGCATCTTCCTCGAATTAGAACGTTTCATTCGCCGTAAGTTAAATCAATACACTTACCAAGAAGTGAAAGGTCCGTTGATGATGGACCGCGTACTGTGGGAACGTTCTGGTCACTGGGATAAATACTCAGAAGCCATGTTCACAACCAGCAGTGAAAACCGTGAATACGCGGTTAAGCCAATGAACTGCCCTGGCCACGTACAGATCTTCAACCAAGGCTTGAAATCTTACCGTGATCTGCCACTACGTATGGCGGAATTTGGTTGCTGTCACCGCAATGAGCCATCAGGTTCGCTGCACGGACTCATGCGCGTCCGTGGTTTTACTCAAGACGATGCCCATATCTTCTGTACTGAAGATCAGGTTCAAGCAGAAGTCAGCTCTTGTATCCAAATGGTATACGACACTTACTCAACATTTGGCTTTGAGAACATCGTTGTAAAACTGTCGACTCGCCCAGAAAAGCGTATCGGTGACGATGCAATGTGGGACAGAGCCGAAGAAGCACTCAAGCAAGCTTTACGTGCAAACAATATCGAATTCACCATTTTACCGGGTGAAGGCGCCTTCTATGGTCCTAAGATTGAGTTCACGCTGCACGACTGTTTAGACCGTGCATGGCAATGCGGTACTGTGCAATTAGACTACGCATTACCGAGCCGTTTAGGTGCAACTTATGTAGCCGAAGATAACAGCCGTCAAACGCCTGTGATGATCCATCGTGCGATTTTAGGCTCGTTGGAGCGTTTCTTAGGTATTTTGATCGAAGAATACGCAGGTCGTTTCCCAACTTGGTTGGCTCCAATGCAAGTTGTCGTGATGAATATCACCGACAAACAGGCTGATTATGTTGAAGAAGTGGTCAAATTCTTCAAAGAACAAGGTATTCGCGCCTCATTTGACTTGAGGAATGAGAAAATAGGCTTTAAAATACGCGAGCACACCTTAAGGCGTGTTCCTTATTTATTGGTCGTTGGCGATCAGGAAATGGAAAATAAGGAAGTTGCGGTGCGTACACGTGATGGCGTTGACTTAGGTAAGATGCGAATCGAAGATTTCGCCGCTAAGATCCATCAACAAATTTCGCTCCGTAGTCTCAAATTGTTGGAGGAATAGGTCATAAAGATCAAGAAAACAGCAGGGCGTCAGCTGGCCCCTAATAGAATCAATGAAGAAATCACAGGTGTACCAGAAGTACGCTTAACCGGCATTGATGGTGAAGCTATTGGTGTGGTGAGCATCAGAGATGCTCAGAATTTGGCAGATGAAGCGGGTGTAGACCTAGTCGAAATTAGTCCAAATGCTGAACCTCCAGTATGTCGCATTATGGACTACGGTAAGTTCCTGTTTGATAAAGCGAAAGCTCAAAAGGAACAAAAGAAGAAGCAAAAACAGGTTCAGGTTAAGGAAATCAAATTCCGTCCTGGAACTGACGAAAACGACTATCAGGTAAAACTACGCAACCTGATACGTTTTCTGGAAGACGGGGACAAAGCGAAAATTACGCTGCGTTTCCGAGGCCGCGAAATGGCTCACCAAAACCTGGGTATGGATCTATTGAACCGTATCAAAACAGATTTGGATGAGTATGCAATTGTTGAATCCTTCCCGAAAATGGAAGGCCGACAAGCCATTATGGTACTCGCGCCTAAAAAGAAATAAGTAGGGCAACCTATAAAAGTAGCGAAGGCTATATGCCTTCGCTCGCCTTGCTTTTTATTTAACATCCCAATGCGGAGTTTTAGTAATGCCTAAAATGAAAACCGACAGAGGTGTAGCGAAGCGTTTTAAGAAAACCGCTAATGGTTTCAAGCGCAAGCAAGCCCATTTACGTCACATTCTGACCAAAAAGAGCACTAAGCGTAAGCGTCACTTACGTAACAAGTGTTTAGTTGCTAAAGTTGACGTTCCAGCAATCGCGCGTCAATTACCATACGCTTAATTTAGGAGATTAGAAAATGCCAAGAGTTAAGCGTGGTGTAACCGCACGTGCTCGTCACAAGAAAGTTTTAAAATTAGCTAAAGGTTATTATGGCGCGCGTAGCCGTACTTACCGTGTTGCTGTTCAAGCAGTAACTAAAGCTGGTCAATATGCTTACCGTGACCGTCGTCAGAAAAAACGTCAATTCCGTCAACTGTGGATTGCACGTATTAATGCTGCAGCTCGTCAAAATGGTCTGTCTTACAGCCGTTTCATCAACGGTCTGAAAAAGGCGTCTATCGAAATCGATCGTAAGATTTTGGCTGACATCGCTGTATTCGACAAAGTTGTATTCGCAACTTTAGTTGAAAAAGCAAAAGAAGCGTTAAACTAAGCAATTAGTTTGTCGCACTTAAGAGGGGACCATTTGGTCCCTTTTTTTGTTACTGTTTTTCAGGCTTACTTCAGACGAGTCACAAAATACAGATAAAAAAATAGCAGGCTGATGCCTGCTATTTTTATTTGAATCTCGCTAAAACTAAGAACCAGATCCGATTGTTTCTTCGCGTGATTATTTTTTAGCGTCTAAGTAACGCTCAGCATCTAATGCTGCCATACAACCGGTACCCGCAGAGGTAATCGCCTGACGGTAATGTTGGTCCATAACGTCACCTGCGGCAAACACACCTTCGATGCTGGTTTGAGTCGCATTACCTTGAAGGCCACTTTGCACCTTTAGATAGCCGTTGTTCATCTCTAACTGGCCTTCGAAAATCCCAGTATTTGGGCTGTGACCAATGGCCACGAACACACCGGCAACGGCCAGATCTGTGATAGCGCCATCTTTGGTGCTCTTCATTTTCAGGCCAGTCACACCCATAGCATCACCAACCACTTCTTCCATGGTTTGATCTAGGTGCAGGATAATGTTGCCGTTAGCTACTTTATCCATTAAACGGTCGATAAGGATTTTCTCTGAGCGGAAGGTGTCACGGCGATGAATTAAGTGCACTTCGGCGGCGATATTACTCAAATACAGCGCTTCTTCAACGGCTGTGTTACCGCCACCAATGACTGCAACTTTCTGATTGCGATAGAAGAAACCATCACAGGTCGCACAAGCCGATACGCCGCGTCCTTTGAACGCTTCTTCTGACTCCAGACCTAAGTAACGGGCAGAGGCGCCTGTCGCAATGATCAGCGCATCACAAGTGTATTCACCGTTATCGCCTTTTAGACGGAAAGGGCGCTCAGTCAGCGTCACTTCATTGATATGGTCGAAAAGGATTTCAGTATCAAACTTTTCCGCATGCTTTTGCATACGTTCCATTAATGCTGGACCCGTTAAGTCTTCTGCATCACCTGGCCAGTTTTCAACTTCAGTCGTGGTGGTTAACTGACCACCTTGCTGCATACCTGTGATCATCACAGGCTTTAAGTTTGCGCGCGCAGCATAAACTGCGGCCGTGTATCCTGCGGGACCTGAACCTAAAATCAATAGGTTACTGTGTCTGACTTGGCTCATTTTTCTCTCCGTGCCTTTAGCAAATTGCATGGATTGTAGGGAATTTACCTGTAGGGGTAAAGCGCTGTTTGGTGATTCTTTTAGATTATGCTAATCGAATCCTAAGGCAAATTGTCAGCCTGAGTTTACTAAGGCTTTGGCTTATACCAATCACATTAAATATCTAATCAGTTCAGAGCCTCGCAGGCATTCAATCCAAGGCGCATTGACGCAGAAATGGTCATTCCCTTTTAAGTCAATGTAACACCGGAGTGGGATGCCTGTGTGGCTCCCAAAGGGCAGGTTTCAACGCTCTTTATACTGCGTTTAAGGCTTTCGACAGAGCGCCACTATGCCTTCAAGCCTTCGCCTTGTCTAAAGCGCGTTAAATTCCCGCTGAATGAACAGATATTTAATACGGTTGGTATTAAACCCTGCACGGGTGAAGATATTTGTGATCAGCATAAAAAATCGGCCTCAACAGAGTTGAGGCCGAACAAAGCAGAGTAGGTCAGAAGGACCTAGGCTCTCATATGATTAGGCTAATAAACTTGCTGGCGCTGTGTACTCAAGATTTAATGCTTGCGCCACTTCTTTACAAACCAGTTTGCCGTGCATCACGTTCAAACCGTTCAGTAAGTGTTTGTCTTGTAGTAGGGCAGCTTTATAACCTAAGTTAGCTAACTTAAGGATATAAGGCAGAGTCGCGTTATTCAGGGCGAAGGTTGAAGTGCGGGCAACAGCACCTGGCATGTTCGCGACACAGTAATGCACTACATCATCAACGATGTAAGTTGGATCTTGGTGAGTCGTTGCATGTGAAGTTTCCACACAACCACCTTGGTCGATTGCTACGTCAACGATAGCACTGCCAGGCTTCATACGTGCGATCATGCTACGTGTCACAAGCTTAGGCGCCGCAGCACCTGGAATTAATACGCCACCAATCACGAGATCAGCTTCTAATACATGGCGCTCGATCGCATCGGCAGTTGAGTAAACAGCCTTAACTGCAGAACCAAATTGTACGTTTAAGCGACGCAGTGCATCGATGCTACGATCAAGTACAACCACATCAGCACCCATGCCCACAGCCATTTGTGCGGCATTGGTACCAACCATACCACCGCCGATGATCACAACTTTTGCAGGCTCTACACCTGGAACACCGCCTAAAAGCATGCCGCGGCCACCGGATGATTTTTCCAGCGCCATCGCACCCGCTTGGATTGACATGCGACCAGCCACTTCTGACATTGGGGCCAGCAAAGGTAAGCCACCACGGTCATCGGTTACTGTTTCGTAAGCGATACATACGGCACCACTTTTAATTAAATCTTCAGTTTGCGGTAAATCCGGCGCTAAATGCAGATAAGTGAATAAAATCTGGTCATAACGCAGCATAGCGCGTTCGACTGCTTGAGGCTCTTTTACCTTTACTATCATCTCTGCTTTAGCAAAGACTTCAGCAGCAGTTGCTAATATTTTGGCACCTGCATCAACATAATCCTGATCTGAAAAACCAATTCCCGTGCCGGCATTTGTTTCGACAAACACTTCATGACCTTTGATGGTCAATTCGCGAACGCTTGAAGGAACCATACCGACACGATACTCGTGGTTTTTAATTTCCTTTGGTACACCAATAATCATTTTTGAGCCTCAATTGCCTGAAAAACCCACTTTTAATGGGCATAATTGTTATTTTATCGTGACCTGAACGTGATTAATTCAGGGATATCTAGTATAGTATCGGCGACGCAGTTTATGCTGCTGAACTTTAGACATACGTAGAATAAAATGTTGTTTTAGTGATAAAGCAAGGTTAAATAAATGGCATATAATAAAAAGAGTCCTGTAAAAGACTTGGATCGCATCGATCGCAACATTCTTAATGAATTACAAATTGATGGACGCATTTCAAATGTGGAACTGTCTAAAAGAGTAGGATTAAGTCCCACTCCGTGTTTAGAAAGAGTGAAACGACTCGAAAAGCAAGGATATATCAACGGCTATACCGCCTTGGTAAATCCTCATTTCTTGGGTGCATCCCTACTAGTATTCGTGGAAATCACCTTAAGCCGTGATACTCCCGAAGTATTTGATAAGTTTAATCGCGCTGTGCAACTGTTAGATGATATTCAAGAGTGTCATCTGGTTTCTGGTGACTTTGACTACTTATTGAAGACACGTGTTTCTGATATGTCAGCTTATCGCCGTTTACTCGGTGAGACGCTGCTAAAATTACCTTCAGTGTCCGATACCCGTACTTACGTGGTGATGGAAGAAGTGAAACACACGAGTCGTGTCGCGATAAACCATCTGCTCTCCGATATTTAATACCCTGAACGTTTACAATAAGGGGCCTAGGCCCCTTATTTATTCCTACGCTCGCCGTTTCGAACTCAAAAATGACCTTGCTTAGCCCTTAGGTTTGCCAGCTTAAGGGCGAATTTTTATCTGGTTTTTATCTTCTGTTCAGCGGGTAAATTGGTTGCATAATAGTCAGTTAATGCTGAAAACCTGTGCTTTAGGTCATTAGCGCCGATTTTTTGCCTTGTACCAGTAATTCTTAGGATAAAAACGCCCTAAGATGCTCCACATTTAGTGGGATTCTGGTATCGTTAGCCCACCTGTTTTCATTTTTATGGATTAAGTCGTTTGTCTCAAGGAAATAGTGTACGCACGCTCTCAGGCCTGCAGCGTCTGCTCGAAGGCGGACTCATCATTTGCTGTGTTTTAGCCACCTATATTTTGCTTGCCTTAACCAGTTTTAGTCCGTCGGATCCGGGCTGGAGCCAGTCTCATTTTCAAGGCGATATCAAAAACTGGACAGGTGCAGTAGGGGCGTGGATTGCCGACATTCTACTGTACTTTTTTGGCGTCACTGCCTACATCATGCCGATTATTGTGGCCTCGACAGGTTGGCTGCTTTTCAAACGCGCCCATGATTTATTGGAAATTGACTACTTTTCAGTTGCACTACGCATCATAGGTTTTCTGCTGCTTATCCTCGGTTTTTCGGCATTAGCCAGCATGAATGCCAATAATATCTATGAGTTTTCCGCAGGCGGCGTGGCAGGGGATGTTATCGGCCAAGCCATGTTGCCGTATTTTAATAAGCTCGGTACTACCTTGTTGCTGCTGTGCTTCTTAGGCTCTGGCTTTACGCTATTAACGGGGATCAGCTGGTTAACTGTGGTCGAGAAGGTCGGCTTTGTTTCCATTTGGTGCTTCAGAAAGCTCAAACGTCTGCCACAGGCGTTAAAACGTGAGCGTGAAACCGAAGATACCCGTGGTTTTATGACGGTCGTTGATAAGTTTAAGCAGCGCCGTGATTCACAGCACCAGCTTGAAAAAGCCAGAGTGCGTGAGCCTGAAGTCGCACCGAGTCGCATCTTTACCACTCGCCCAGTGAAGGAAGAAAAGGAAGAAGTCAGCGACGAAATCATCACCGAAGCGAGTACTGGCAAGGGCAAGCTGTCGGCGCTCGCAAAAATCTTGAGTTTAAACAGCAATAAAGCCAAGGCTGAACCTAAAGGCCAACAACGAGTTGAGCCACAATTGGATCAAGCCAGCGCCGTAGCTGAGCATGGTCATTTTGAGGCGCCGCCTTGGGTGGCTAAGCCTAAAGAGACCGAATTAGATTTAGAGGATGAAACTGAGTTCAAGGCCCACGTTTTCGAAGATGATGACGATGACGATGACGATGAACCCGTATTCCATCGTGAAACCATGCTCGATGACGAGGATGAAGACGAATTAGGTTTCAACGATGAAGATGTCATCGATTTTGACACTAAAGCCTCAACGGGCGCAGTGACTCAGGCGCAACGTCAAAAAGAAGCGCCAAAGGCGAAGATTGTCGATGGTATTGTGGTCTTACCGGGACAAGAAGATAAACCTGTTCCAGCAAAACCTATGGATCCGCTGCCAAGCATCAGCTTGCTGGATGTGCCTAATCGTAAAAAGAATCCGATAAGCCCGGAGGAGTTAGAGCAGGTTGCCCGTTTAGTCGAAGCTAAGCTTGCTGACTTTAACATTGTGGCCACAGTGGTGGGGGTTTATCCCGGTCCTGTGATCACCCGTTTTGAGCTAGATTTAGCCCCAGGCATTAAAGCCTCTAAGATTTCAAACCTCGCCAACGACCTAGCTCGTTCACTGTTGGCCGAGCGTGTGCGTGTGGTTGAGGTTATCCCGGGTAAATCCTATGTAGGTCTCGAACTGCCAAACAAGTTCCGCGAAACCGTGTACATGCGCGATGTACTCGATTGCGAAGCCTTTACCGAGAGCAAATCAAACCTGACCATGGTACTTGGCCAAGACATTTCCGGCGAGCCTGTGGTGGTTGATTTAGGCAAAATGCCGCACTTACTGGTTGCCGGTACCACAGGTTCGGGTAAATCGGTCGGGGTGAACGTGATGATCACCAGCTTATTGTATAAGTCTGGACCTGAAGATGTTCGCTTTATCATGATCGACCCGAAAATGCTGGAATTATCGGTTTATGAAGGCATCCCACATCTACTCTGTGAAGTGGTTACCGACATGAAGGAAGCGGCCAATGCGCTGCGCTGGTGTGTGGGTGAGATGGAGCGCCGCTATAAGCTAATGTCTATGATGGGCGTTCGTAACATCAAGGGATATAACGCCAAGATTGCCGAAGCGAAAGCTAATGGTGAAGTGATTTTAGACCCCATGTGGAAGTCATCCGACAGCATGGAGCCAGAGGCACCAGCCTTAGATAAACTGCCATCGATTGTGGTTGTCGTCGACGAATTTGCTGACATGATGATGATTGTCGGTAAGAAAGTGGAAGAACTGATCGCCCGTATCGCCCAAAAGGCCCGTGCTGCTGGTATCCATTTAATCCTTGCGACCCAACGTCCATCGGTGGATGTGATCACGGGCTTAATTAAAGCCAACATACCGACACGGATGGCGTTCCAAGTGTCTTCCCGTATCGACTCCCGTACTATTTTGGATCAGCAAGGTGCTGAAACCTTATTGGGTATGGGTGACATGTTGTATTTACCACCCGGCACTGCGGTACCAAACCGTGTCCATGGTGCCTTTATCGATGATCATGAGGTTCACCGTGTGGTGGCCGATTGGTGTGCCCGTGGTAAGCCACAATACATTGATGAGATCCTCAATGGCGTGAGTGAGGGCGAACAAGTGCTCTTGCCGGGTGAAACCGCCGAATCCGATGAAGAATACGACCCGCTTTACGATGAGGCCGTCGCCTTCGTGACCGAAACCCGCCGAGGTTCGATTTCGAGCGTGCAGCGTAAGTTTAAGATTGGTTATAACCGTGCGGCGCGTATTATCGAACAAATGGAAATGCAGGGAGTGGTCTCGGCGCAGGGCCATAATGGTAACCGCGAAGTGCTGGCACCGCCGGCCCCGAAACACTATTAATGTTAAGCTAGATGTCAGTTTGAACTCGCCATAATGCGGCGAGTTTAACTTTTAGTCCAAAGGATACCTATGAAAAAACTGTTGTGTGCTGTGTTGTTATCACCATTGTTATACAGCAATGCAGTATTGGCCGATGACGCAAAGCAATTACGCGAAACCTTAAACGATACTGAGTCACTCAAGGCGGATTTCAAACAAACCGTTACCGATATCAATAAAAAGGTTATCCAAACGGGCGCGGGTGTATTCGCGCTTGCCCATCCAAACCAGTTCTACTGGCATTTAACCGCACCCGATGAATCCCAAATTGTCGCCGACGGTAAAGATTTATGGATTTATAATCCCTTCGCCGAAGAAGTGGTGATCATGGATTTTGCCGAAGCCATTAATGCATCGCCCATCGCCTTATTGGTTCACCGCGATGACGCCACTTGGTCGCAATATAACGTGACCAAGAAGCAAGACTGTTATGAAATCAAACCTAAGGCCACGGATGCAGGGATCTCCTCAGTCAATGTCTGTTTTAACAAAGGCACGCTGAATAAATTCAATGTGCTCGATGATAAAGGCAACCTGAGCCAGTTTGATTTGAGCAATCAACACAGCATTAGCGCCGCGGATAAAGCGTTATTTAAGTTCGTGTTGCCAGAAAACGTTGATGTGGATGATCAACGTCTTAAAAGCCAGTAGGTTTACGCGTGAGCAGTTTATCGTTTAATTTTGCGCCTGATTTTCGTCCCTTAGCCGCGCGTATGCGGCCAAGGACGATTGCCGAGTATATAGGTCAAGTCCATTTGTTGGGGGAAGGCCAACCACTGCGCCAAGCATTAGAAGCGGGCCGTGCCCATTCGATGATGTTATGGGGACCGCCGGGCACAGGTAAAACGACACTTGCCGAACTTATCGCCCATTATTCCAATGCCCATGTTGAACGCATCTCGGCGGTCACCTCGGGTGTAAAAGACATTCGCGCCGCCATCGAGCAGGCCCAAGCCGTTGCCCAATCCCGTGGCCAACGCACCTTGCTGTTTGTTGATGAAGTGCATCGCTTTAATAAGAGTCAGCAGGACGCTTTTTTGCCCTTCATTGAAGATGGCACTGTGATTTTTATTGGGGCGACCACTGAAAACCCTTCATTTGAAATCAATAACGCCTTACTGTCACGGGCACGTGTCTATCTTATCAAGCGCTTAAGCCAAGATGAGATAGTGCATATCATCACCCAAGCCTTAACGGATCCGGAGCGTGGGTTAGGGCAACGCCAGTTAGTCATGCCAACGGATGTACTCAATAAGCTGGCGCGGCTCTGTGATGGCGATGCGCGCAAAGCACTAAACCTGCTTGAACTGATGAGCGATATGGTGGCCGATGGCGGCAGTTTTACCACTGAGATGCTAGTTCAAGTCGCCGGCCATCAAGTGGCAGGGTTCGATAAAAATGGCGATCAGTTTTACGATTTGATTTCAGCAGTACATAAATCGATTCGTGGCTCTGCGCCCGATGCAGCACTGTATTGGTTTTGCCGTATTTTAGAAGGCGGCGGCGATCCGTTATATGTCGCCAGACGCTTATTAGCCATAGCCTCGGAAGATGTGGGCAATGCCGATCCGAATGCCATGACAGTCGCACTCAATGCCTGGGATTGTTTCCACCGCGTTGGGCCTGCCGAAGGTGAGCGGGCGATTGCTCAAGCGATTGTGTATTTAGCCAGTGCACCTAAGAGTAATGCCGTTTACACCGCCTTTAAAGCGGCGAGGGCGCTCGCCCGCGAAACGGGCCAAGAGGCAGTGCCTTATCATCTGCGCAATGCGCCGACCAAACTCATGGCGGAAATGGGTTTTGGCGCCGAATATCGCTATGCCCACGATGAACCCAATGCCTATGCCAGCGGCGAGAATTATTTCCCAGAATCCTTACAAGCATCGCAATTTTATTTCCCGACCGAACGCGGATTTGAGAAGCGGATTAAGGACAAATTGGCGCAATTAGCGCAATTAGATCAAGCCAGTGGGAGAAAAAGGTATGAATAATCTCTTACTTGTGGCCTTGGGTGGTTCCATTGGTGCGGTTTTTCGCTATCTTATTTCAATATTCATGATCCAAGTATTTGGCAGCAGTTTTCCTTTTGGTACACTGTTGGTCAATGTCCTCGGTTCATTTTTAATGGGCGTCATTTACGCACTGGGACAAATGAGTCATATCAGCCCAGAACTCAAAGCCCTGATCGGCGTTGGCCTGTTAGGCGCTTTGACAACGTTTTCAACTTTCTCAAACGAAACTTTATTGCTGATGCAAGAAGGAGATTGGTTGAAGGCGGCTTTGAATGTGGTGTTGAACCTAAGTCTATGTTTGTTTATGGTTTACTTAGGCCAACAACTGGTTTTTTCTCGCATTTAACTATTAAGAATATATCACATGTTAGATCCTAAATTTTTGCGCAACGAATTAGCAGTTACCGCTGAGCGATTAGCTACCCGTGGTTTCATTTTAGATGTCGCTCATCTCACTCAATTAGAAGAAAAACGTAAGTCACTGCAAGTGGCGACTGAAGAGTTACAAGCTTCGCGTAATGCTATTTCCAAGTCCATCGGACAAGCAAAAGCCCGCGGCGAAGATGTGGATGCCATCATGGCGCAGGTTGGCGATTTAGGTGCGCAATTAGATGCGAAGAAAGTCGAGCTGGCCGCGGTACTTGAAGAAGTGAACGCGATTGCTATGTCGATGCCAAACCTGCCAGATGAGTCTGCGCCTATCGGTGCTGATGAGACTGAAAACGTCGAAATCCGTCGTTGGGGCACACCACGCAGCTTCGATTTCCCAGTTAAAGATCATATCGATTTAGGTGAAGGCCTAAACGGTTTAGATTTTAAGAGTGCAGTAAAAATCACAGGCTCACGCTTTATCGTCATGAAAGGCCAAATCGCCCGTTTAAACCGTGCATTAGGTCAGTTCATGTTAGATCTGCACACTACTGAGCACGGTTATACCGAAGCTTACGTGCCATTACTGGTTAACGAAGCAAGCTTACTGGGTACTGGCCAATTACCTAAGTTTGGTGAAGATTTATTCCACACTAAACCTGCGACCGAAGAAGGCCAAGGCTTAAGCCTGATCCCAACCGCAGAAGTGCCATTAACGAACCTAGTGCGTGATAGCATTGTCGATGAAGACGAATTGCCGATTAAGTTAACCGCGCATACTGCCTGTTTCCGCAGTGAAGCCGGCTCATACGGTAAAGATACCCGTGGTCTTATCCGTCAACATCAATTCGATAAAGTGGAATTAGTGCAACTGGTTAAGCCTGAAGACTCAATGGCGGCACTCGAAGCGCTAACTGGCCACGCAGAAACTGTACTGCAACGCCTCGGTCTGCCATACCGCACAGTGATTTTATGTACTGGTGACATGGGCTTTGGCTCAAGCAAAACCTACGATATCGAAGTGTGGTTACCAGGCCAAAACACTTACCGTGAGATCTCTTCATGTTCAAACATGAAGGACTTCCAAGCCCGTCGTATGCAAGCACGTTACCGCGTTAAGGCAGATAACAAGCCTGCCTTGCTGCACACCTTAAACGGCTCAGGCCTAGCGGTAGGTCGTACTTTAGTTGCGATTTTAGAGAACTATCAAAATGCCGATGGTAGCGTGACGATTCCTGAAGCACTGCGCCCATACATGGGTGGAATGACTCAGATCGGTTAATTGGCGTAACACAACACCATGGATAAAGGTCAACGTTATCTTCGTTGGCTTTCCTACACCGCTGTCATCGCCGTGTTTTGCGCAGTGATGTTGGCCACCCTAGGTAAAGCCGTCTGGGTTGTGTTAGAAAACGTGAAATAGCACGACTCAAATAAAAAGGTATATTCCAGTGGAATATACCTTTTTTGTTAGCTGAAGTGATTAAAGCTTAAATACACTTGGCAGGTTTAGGCAGACCCGCAATCTTTGTCGCCTGTTTGGCAGGACCCACCGGAAAGAGGGTATAGAGGTACTTAGAGTTACCTTTATCCGGCCCTAAGGCTTGACCGATGGCTTTGACTAACACCCTGATCGCAGGGCTAGTTTTATATTCCAGATAAAAGTCCCGAACAAAATTAACCACTTCCCAGTGCGCACTGGTCAGTTCAATCTGTTCTTCTTGGGCTAATAGCGGCGCCATATCCGGCTGCCAGTCAGCGATATTCTTCAAATAGCCTTGATGGTCGCGTTCAATTTCGACGCCATTGAATATAAGCGGATTTACCACGTGATCACCTTATCGTGCTGCAAAGATTGAGCGACAAACTCGTTGTAATCAATCTGACTAATGTTTTTAAGACGTTCCGTTAAGCCGCGGGCGATGACATCGTCTTTGAGCACCATCACCTTAAAAGGCGATAGCGCCATGGCCCATTGGCGCAGTAATAATGCGTTAACGCCATCGCTCGAGAGTAAAATCGCATCCTCTTTGCAAGCATAACGCAGGCAAAGTTTGAGGGCATTGTCTCGGCTGGGCGAGGTTTGGATATGATGTAAAATCATTAGAATACTAAGACCTCATCAACGGCTTTTAGGTGAGCAGAGATGGCTTCATCGTTTAAGATAGTCACCGGAATAGACAGCAAGCCATGGCTTAAACCGTAGTCACCTAAAGATTGTTTGCAGGCGAACACTGATTCGATGTCGTACAGCGGGAGCGCTTTTAGCGCCGCAAGGTAATCTTTACCGCCGATAAGTTCGGGCTGTTGGTCTTTAAGCAGATGCAACACGCCTTCATCGACAAACACTAAACTCACTTCTTGCTCAAAACTGGCGCTTAACAGGGCAAAATCTAAGGCTTCGCGGCCTTTAGTAGTGCCATGGGGCGCGCTTCGGAACAATATACAGATTTTTTTCATAACATTTCCGAAGCTTAAAAGCAGATCAAACGATCGGCTGATTCAATTCCCGTGACCAGTTCACCCAGTCCACCCATAATAAAAGAATGTTCAACATTCCAGTGGCTTAGCCCGTTTTCCTGCGCCTCTTGCTGCGAGACTATGCCGCGTCTTAATGCCGCGGAAACACAGTTCACGAGGGAGACTTGATGCTCGGCCGCCAGTTGTTTCCAGCCTTTAACCACATCATATTCATCGGATGCCGGTAAGTTAAAGTCCGTCGAGTTATACACGCCATCCTGATAGAAAAACACGCAGACAATCTCATGTCCGCTTTGCAGGGAGGCTTGGGTGAAACGTAGGGCATTCACACTTGCCGACGTGCCATAGGCTGGCCCGTTTACTTGGATAATAAATTTGCTCATCATAAAAAAAATGGCCCTAAAAGTAGGGCCATTTTAGCGTAAGTTTCCCGAAAAGGGGATTAATCATCGTTACCAATGCCAAGCAAATGCAAAATGGCAATAAACAGGTTTAAAAAATCCAGATACAAGGAGATAGTGGCGCGGATATAGTTAGTCTCGCCGCCATTCACGATACGGCTAGTATCGAACAGGATAAAGCCGGTCATTAACAGCGCAAGACCTGCGTTAATTGCCATAAAGGCCACACTGTTACCCACGAAAATGTTAATCAGCGCAGCGGCGATCACCACAATCAATCCTGCGAACAGGAAACCACGTAAGAAAGAGAAATCTTTCTTCGTTGTGACTGCATAGGCCGAGAGCGCAATAAAGATAACCGAGGTTAATCCTAAAGCTTGCATGATAAGCTCAGAGCCATTGGTCATGCCGGCGTAGTGGTTAAGCATGTAACCTAATGAGGCGCCTTCCATACCAGTAAAGGCAAATACCCAGAAGATCCCCGCAGCAGAATCGGCTTTGCGTAGGGTAACAAACAACAGCACTAAACCACCGATAGATAACCCGAGTGACATCAGAGGGCTGATATTGAGTGCCATCGCTAAGCCTGCACACAATGCCGAGAAGGCGAGGGTCATGGCCAACAATAAATAGGTATTTTTAAGAAGTTTATTCACTTCTAAGGTGGATGCACTCGCTGAGTACAAGGTTTGCTGAGTCATATCTTTCTCCATTAGCTTTTAAATCCAAACTGATCATTTTGATTTTTAACGGGGACGAGAGTTCCCATTAATATCGCAAATCCAGTAAAACTGGGTGAATACTACCGAAAACAGTGCTGGGCTTAAAGGATTCACACCACAAATAACAAGTTGTAATGACTAATTTTTCTGTGCGGCCTAACGATTCAGTCGTATTTCGTTACACCAGTGCAACACAAAGACTTTAAAACAAGCTTAATCCTATGGTAAGGCAGGAATATTACGCCAGCCATTCACGGTGTAATTTATCGGTATCCCCTAAGTAGTCGAGCACCCAGGCGAGGGCTGGCGACATCTTATCGGCGTTCCATGCTAAGCAACAGGGGCTGGTTAATTTAGGATTTTCAAGCTGCTTTTCAACCAAGGCGCCCGCTTTAATAAATACGCTGGCTAAATGTACGGGCATATAGCCGATGCCTAATCCCTCTCTAAAGCAGTTAATCGCGCGGATCCAATCCGGCACCACGAGTCTGCGTTGATTCTCCAATAACCAGGTCATGCGTTTAGGAATTTCCCGCGAGGTGTCTTCCAAACAAATGGAGGGGAAGGGACGCAGTTCATCATCGGTCAAGGGGCGATCAATACTGGCTAAGGGATGGTTTTTACTCACCAAAAATGCCCATTGAATATCGCCCATGTCCTTATACTGGTATACGCCCCCCACAGGGATAGCAGTGGTTGCGCCAATGGCGATATCACTGCGCCCGGTTGCAAGTGCCTCCCATACCCCGTTAAAGACCTCGATGCGGATGATGAGCTCGATATCATGGAAATGGCGGTAAAAGTCGGCGATTAATACGCTAATTCGGTCGGCACGCACTATGTTATCTAAGGCGATAGACAGCGTGGGTTGCCAACCGTTGGCCACGCGCTGGGTGCCGCGTTTCATCTCATCCATTTGAGTCAGCAAGTTTCTGGCTTGCTTAACAAAATGCTCTCCCGCAGGGGTCAAGGTCACGCTGCGGTGGTGGCGCTCAAATAACACGACACCAAGTTCTTCTTCGATTTGTTTAACGGCATAACTGACCGCAGAAGGGACCTTGTGCAGTCGATTGGCTGCCGCCGTAAAACTCCCCACCCGGGCCACGATATCAATGAGTTCTAACGCTTGTTCCGAGAGCATAGCTGACATCCATTGTGATGAAAATAATTGATAGCATCTGTCAAAAATAAACGTTTCCAATCAAATTAACAAGTATTTAGACTGCACGCCTTAAGTCTTTTGACATGATTATTTTATGAAAACGTCTAGTAATATCTTTGTAAATATTAAGTTTTTTATATTCTTATTCTATTTAGCCCTATTAAGCATGTTAGGCTTTATTGCCACTGACATGTATTTGCCTGCTTTCAAAGCAATTGAAAGTTCGTTCAATTCTTCACCGTCTCAAGTGGCGATGTCGCTCACCTGTTTTTTGGCTGGTTTAGCCTTAGGGCAGCTGATTTATGGCCCTTTAGTCAGTAAACTCGGCAAACGTTATGCCCTTATCCTCGGCCTTGGCATTTTTGCGCTCGCCAGTGTGGCCATCGCCAATAGCGACTCGATACTAATGCTGAACATCGCTCGCTTCTTCCAAGCCGTAGGCGCCTGTAGTGCAGGGGTCATCTGGCAAGCGATTGTGGTCGAGCAATATGATGCCGAAAAAGCGCAGGGGATTTTCAGTAACATTATGCCGTTAGTGGCATTATCTCCCGCATTAGCCCCCATCCTTGGCGCTTATATTCTGAACGATTTTGGATGGCGTGCAATCTTTATCTCATTGTGTGTGATTGCCTTTTTGTTGGTATTGATGACCTTATACTTTGTGCCGAGCCATGCAGAGCATCAGGATGCTAAGCCAAGCGCGGTTTCCTACGGCAAGATTTTGAAAAATACCCGTTACCTTGGCAATGTGGTGATTTTTGGTGCCTGTTCGGGTGCGTTTTTCGCATACCTTACTGTGTGGCCGATTGTGATGGAGCAACACGGCTATCAGGCAACTGAGATTGGGCTGAGCTTTATTCCGCAAACTATCATGTTTATTGTGGGCGGATACGCGAGTAAGTTATTGATAAAACGCATTGGTGCCGACCGTACACTCAACGTATTGCTAGCCATTTTTGGACTCTGCGTTATCTCAATTGTGTTTTTCACCTTATTAATGAAGGCGGAAACTATTTTCCCACTGCTGATTTCCTTCTCGATACTCGCAGCGGCGAACGGGGCGATTTATCCGATTGTGGTGAACAGTGCTTTGCAGCAATTCACTCAAAATGCGGCTAAGGCGGCAGGATTACAGAACTTTTTGCAAATCACCATCGCCTTTGGCGCCTCAAGTTTAGTCGCACTTTGGGCAAGTTCAGGAGAAGTCGCCATAGGTTGGGGGATTCTGAGCTGTTCGTTAGTAGTGATCTTGGGTTACCTGTTAAAAACCGAGCAAACTTGGGCTGATTTTGCCAAACACTTTACTGCGCCAGATCCTGCTCGTCTTGGGATCAATGCAGATACGAAGCAAAATCAAGCAGATTGAATGTAATACGAGCAGTTAGCGCAGAATTATCAGTTAGTGCTTTACAGTCAGTAAACTAACTTATATTATGCGCATCGTTCGGAGGGGTGGCAGAGTGGTTTAATGCACCGGTCTTGAAAACCGGCGTGGGTTTATAGCCCACCCAGGGTTCAAATCCCTGCTCCTCCGCCATATTCTACGGAAAAGCCATCAGCAATGATGGCTTTTTTGTTTTTGGAATTTCGAAAGTTGAACCCAGGGTTCCTCATGCTAAGCGCAGCTCCTCCGCAATATTCCACAGATAAACCATCATTAATGATAGCTTTTTTGTTTTTGGAATTTCGAAAGTTGAACCTAGGGTTCCTTATGCTAAGCGCAGTTCCTTCACCCTATTCAGATAAAAAGGCCGCTAAGTTATTAGCGGCCTTTTCTTTCGCACTAGATTTAATTTTCCATTAGCCTGGTTTTTCAAATAGCAAAGAAGCTTAGGTTCATTAAGGCTAGGCTAAGTGAGCTTATGCCTGATAAGGCTTAGCGCAAAAGCTTCATAGCCAGGAACCGTTTCACTACCCAACCATGTGCAATAAATACAGTCGGGATCGTTCAATACAAGTCCTAGAGCGTCAATATAGTCGCTGCCGTTGACCACGAAGAACTGCTTTTTATAGGGCAACAACACCATCTCCGGTGCTTGCTTTAAAAAAGCCTGCGCCTCATCAAAACTGCTGAACCAGTGATTGAGCAAGGTATCGCAGCGCCTGTTATGGAATAGGGTACCTAAGTCTTCACCAATTAACGCTTGCCCCGATAACACTCTTTGGCAGTGATTAAAATCAGTAAAACCGAGCTCTCTGGCCAAGACGGCTTGGCAATGCTTAAGTTGGATATCCTGCTGGGTTAAACCTTGCTTATTCATCAAGGAGGCGAGTTTATCTAGTGCCACTGCATCACCAGCTTGGCAGGCTTTAAGGCGCTTTTTAGCGAGGATTTTAACTTCGGTTAAGGCGCGTGGTGCTGGGGTAATTTGTTGTATCACAAACAATTCTCCTAAGTTTTATTGGCATCTCCGCTAAGCCAAACCTAATCAATTGTTGTGTCATACATGTGATGCGTACATCGAGATATGAGTCAGAGTGATGTCATCTTCTGCGGATAGGCGTCTCTGCAACCTTGGCGCCATTATTCGACTTCTTCATGCTCGAGTCAAGCTCAGTACTGCTTCTACCTTCCTTACGCTTCATCCCCTAAATCGTTACATGCTCAGCCTTAATGTTAAAAATTTTATCACTCAACAACTAAAATCATATTGTATTACTATTGAGCTGTAGTAATATTGTAGTACTAAATAATATTTACTCTACCTGCGTAAACCGGATCGGACGCAGACAAAATGTACGGGGATGCAAATGTCGAATGTTTTAGGGGCTTACGCGTTAGGGCTTGATTACGGCTCTGATTCAGTTCGCGCGTTATTGGTGGATACCCAAACGGGCGCAGAAGTAGCAACGAATGTGGTGTACTACCCACGTTGGAAGAAGGGGCTTTTTTGCGAACCCGCGAAGAATCAATTTAGACAACATCCCCTCGATTACATCGAAAGCCTTATCGAGGTAGTGCAAGGGCTATGGGCAAAAGCCCCCAGTGGCGCCGCGCAAAGAGTCTGCGGTTTGAGTGTTGATACCACAGGCTCAACCCCGATTGCGGTCGATGAATTGGGTGTTGCCTTAGCCTTAAAACCAGAGTTTGCGAATAACCCCAATGCCATGTTTTTGCTTTGGAAAGATCACAGCGCCATCCTCGAAGCTCAGCAAATTACCGCTGCGGCAAACAATTCAAGCGAAAATTACCTGAAATATGAAGGGGGAATTTACTCCTCCGAATGGTTTTGGGCGAAAGCGTTATTTGTACTGCGCCACGACGCAGAAGTCAGACAAGCGGCCTATAGCTGGGTCGAGCACTGTGATTGGATCACCGCATTAATGACGGGCACTACACATCCAAAGGTCTTTAAAGCCGGGCGCTGCGCCGCCGGTCACAAAGTGATGTGGCATGAGTCATGGAATGGCTATCCGCCGAATGACTTTTTCGTTGGCATCGACCCCTTACTCGATGGCTTGAGAGACAAGTTACCGCTTGAAACCTGCACATCTGACAAGGTTTGCGGCAAGCTAACCCCAGAGTGGGCACAGCATTTAGGGCTATCGACCGAGGCTATCGTGTCCTTTGGCTCATTCGACTGTCACGCAGGTGCCGTTGGGGCCAATGTTAAACCCGGCGTCTTAACCAAGGTGATGGGGACCTCTACCTGCGATATCACGGTCGCCAGTTATGACGATATAGGTGAGCGTTGTATCAAAGGCATTTGCGGTCAAGTCGATGGCTCTGTATTGCCCGGCATGATAGGGCTAGAAGCGGGTCAGTCTGCCTTTGGCGATCTCTACGCTTGGTTTAGGGATCTCACCGCATGGCCGATGCAACAGCTTGACACTTCAGCCTTATTTGATGAAAACACCAAAGCCAAACTCATTCAGCAACTCGAAGCTGAAACCCTGACAATGTTAGGCAATGCGGCCGCGAAAATCCCCGTTGGCGAGACGGGCATTGTCGCGCTGGATTGGATTAACGGACGTCGCACCCCCGATGCCGACCAATCTGTTGCCATGGCTATCACAGGCTTAACCATGGGTAGCCAAGCACCGCAAGTCTTCAAAGCTTTAGTGGAAGCTAGCGCCTATGGCGCACGGGCTATCATCGAGCGCTTCAAACAGGAAGGCGTATGCATTGACCATGTGGTCACCATTGGTGGGATCTCGAAAAAATCCGACTTCATTATGCAAACCTGCGCCGATGTGTGGAATTGCAACATCGACGTACTCGAGAGCGAGCAAAGCTGCGCACTGGGCGCCGCCATTTATGCCGCAACCGCAGCCGGGGTTTATCCCGATGTGCTGAGTGCCCAGGCAGCCATGGCCTCGAACGTTGCGAAAACCTATCAGCCAAATCCTGAAAACGCAGAGAAATATCAAGCGCTTTACCAAGGGTACTTAGCCCTTGGTCACTATGTTGATGGAGCGAAATAAGATGTCTTTTTTAGAGCTAAAACGCGAAGTATACGAAGCCAACATGGAGCTTGAGAAACGTAAACTGGTGACTTACACCTTTGGCAACGTTTCACAAATTGATCGCCAACTCGGCGTCATTGGTATCAAACCAAGCGGTGTGCCCTATGAAGATTTGAAGGTTGAAGACATTGTGATTGTTGACCTTGAGAATCAAATCGTAGAAGGGCGCATGCGTCCTTCATCCGATACCAAGACACACACCTATTTGTATCGCCAGTGGCAGAGTATTGGTGGCATTACCCATACCCACTCGACCTACGCCACTGCCTGGGCGCAGGCACAGATTGCGATTCCCTGTTTAGGTACAACACAGGCCGATTATGTGTACGGTGAAATCCCGTGCACAGCGGTGATGCGCAACGATCAGATCAGCCGCGACTACGAAGAAGAAACCGGCGTGCAGATCCTCGATTGCTTCGCCGACCGAGATCCTAACGAGTCGCCCATGGTAATCGTTGCAGGTCATGCACCGTTCACTTGGGGCGCGAATGCGGCTAAATCCGTATATCACGCCGTGTTGCTCGAAGAAATCGCTCGGATGGCGTATCTCACCAAAACATTATCACCAGGTATCAGTCAGTTAAAACAAGAGCTTATTGATAAGCACTATTTGCGTAAGCATGGAAAAGACGCTTATTACGGCCAAAGCAAGTAATTGCCAGTCGGGTCTCATTTCAAACTAGAGAGAGTAATATGAAAGCCTTCAAACAAAAACAAGTGTGGTTTATCACGGGTTCGCAGGATTTATACGGCCCGAAAGTATTAGAGCAAGTCGCTAAAAACAGTGAGCAAATTGTTCATGGCTTTAATGAATCATCCGCCATTTCCATCGAAGTGGTGTATAAACCAACTGTAAAATCCCCACGGGAAATTCACGCCGTATGCCAAGCAGCCAACAGCGATGAAAACTGTGTTGGTGTGATCCTGTGGATGCACACTTTCTCTCCTGCCAAGATGTGGATTGCTGGCCTTAATGAATTAAGCAAGCCATTCATGCACTTACACACTCAGTTCAATGCCGAGCTCCCTTGGAGCGAAATCAACATGAACTACATGAACACCCACCAAAGTGCTCACGGTTGCCGCGAATTTGGTTTTATCGGCACTCGTATGCGTAAAGAGCGTAAAGTGGTTGTGGGTCACTGGCAATCGGGCGATGTACAGGCACAAATCGATGATTGGTGCCGCGCAGCGGCGGGTTGGCACGAGAGCCAAAACCTGCGTATCGCCCGCTTTGGTGACAACATGCGTCAAGTGGCCGTGACTGAAGGCGACAAAGTTGCCGCACAAATTCAATTCGGTTACGAAGTGCACGCCTACAGCTTAGGTGAACTCAATGAGGCGATTGCAGCCATTGCCGAAGGCGATGTGACTGCACAGCTCGACCGTTACGCCAGCGAATACCAAGTGGGTAACGAGCTATTTGGCGATGAATACCAATTAGACCGTTTAAGAAAAGAAGCCAAGATTGAACTTGGCTTAACTCAATTCTTAACCCAAGGTGGATTTGGTGCCTTTACCAACTGCTTCGAAAACCTCACTGGCATGACAGGATTACCAGGACTGGCGACCCAACGTCTGATGGCGAACGGTTTCGGTTACGGCGGCGAAGGTGACTGGAAAACGGCTGCCATGGTGCGCATCATGAAGGTGATGGGTCAAGGCCGTGCCGGTGGTACTTCATTTATGGAAGACTACACCTATAACTTTGGTGCGACTGACCAAGTTCTCGGCGCCCACATGGTTAGAAGTGTGCCCATCGATTGCCGCTGCAAAACCACGTTTAGAAGTTCACCGCCACACCATTGGGTGTGGCGTTGTGACGTGCCCACGTCTGTTGTTCACTGGTAAAGCGGGCCCAGCAATCAACGTATCGACTATCGATTTAGGCAACCGTTTTCGTATTATTCTCAATGAATTAGATACAGTAACGCCCACCACAGGATCTGCCAAATCTGCCTGTCGCATCTGCGTTGTGGGAACCTCGTCCGAATTTAGCGGTTGCCGCCGCAGCTTGGATCCACGCCGGTGGTGCTCACCACTCAGCTTATAGCCAAGCCATTACGACGGATCAGATTGTCGACTTTGCTGAAATGGCCGGTGCTGAACTGGTTATCATCGATGCCGACACTAAGATCCGCGAGTTTAAGAATGAGCTTCGCCAAAATTCCGTTTATTACGGTTTAGCAAGAGGTTTATAATTCTCGCGCAGCAATAAAGCCGCCTTCGGGCGGCTTTCACTTTTCTGGCACCATTCATTTCATAGGGTTAACACAGATGTATACAGAATTTGATGGCATTATCTTCGATATGGATGGCACCTTAGTCGACAGCGGTCAGTTGCATGAGCAGGCATGGCGACAAACCTTGAATCACTTTGGGATCCCCGTAGAGCCTGCACTGATGCGCTCCTTAGCAGGGGTGCCGACTATTGGTACCTTAGAGATCCTGATCGCCCATTTTGGCGTCACGCCAACGGCCAGTTGCGAGGCCATGAACGAGTATAAAGAAGCCCTAGTGCGCGACACTATGCATTTATATGTGAAACCGACGGCATTAGCCGAATTTGCCAAGCAGAATCAGGGCAAACGCCCAATGGCGGTCGGCACAGGTGCCTACACAGAGGAAGCCATTCAAATCTTAACCCTGTGTGGATTGCTGGAGTTAGTCGATTATGTGGTGGGTGCCGACCAAATAGCGTCACCCAAACCCGCACCAGATACTTTTTTACGCTGCGCCGAACTGATGGGCATAGCGCCTGAGCGCTGTATCGTATTTGAAGATGCAAAGGCGGGCATCCAAGCCGCCGAAGCTGCGGGGATGTTTGTGGTCAATGTGCATGCCGAATTACAGATTGAAAATGACTATTTCCTAGGCGCTCAGTAGCCGTTGCAAGCTTGTCCAATCACTGGCTAAAACGCAAAATTAGGCTTTACAATGTAAAAGTTTGGGGTAAGGTAGGGACAGTATGTTTGAGGAAATTCCCATAAATTCTTAGCGTTAACAAAATTTTTATTACCTTTATCAGGAAAGGTAGTATCATAACATTTGTTTATCAGCGTTAAGCACCTTATCCAGCCGATTGGATTGAGCACAGAGATAGAGAGTTAAAGAGGGCACTATGGCAAATCAGGCAAATAACCGTCCGCAGAATATCCATAACTGGGTGGCAAGCGAATTAGGTTCTCGCATTGTGGGCGGCTTTTATGCGCCAGGTGAATATATCCCTAATGAAAATGCTATCTGTGAAGAGCTGGAAGTGTCACGCACCTCCTTAAGGGAAGCCTTTAAGGTGCTCACGGCAAAGGGGCTTATCGAATCTCGCCCTAAGCTGGGTACTCGTATTCGTGAGCGTCGCCACTGGAATATGTTTGATCCGGTAATCTTAAACTGGTTTTCCCAATCTAAGCCTTCGCCCGAGTTTTACACTTCTCTCTATGAAATCCGTGAAGTATTTGAACCCGCTGCGGCGGAGCTGGCGGCGAAAAAACGCACCCCTGAGCAGCTTGAGGTGATTGCGGCAGCCTATGCAAAGATGGAAGCGGCCGAATTAGGTACAGATGAAGTCTATACCTCGGATATCGATTTCCACATGGCGATTTTAGATGCGACCAATAACGAGTTTATGGTATCCCTCGGCGTGTCAATTCAATCTGCGCTGCTCGAAATATTTAGACTCAGTAGCACAATTCAGGATAACTTTATCCAATCACTCCCAGGGCATAAGGCCATTTATACTGCGATGCCGCAGGGACA